>ERZ1740070.1004-NODE-1004-length-18196-cov-7.101207_pt1 | contig 18196 bp, 15 predicted proteins | sample MGYA00581734_ERZ1740070 | MGnify/ENA primary metagenome ERZ1740070 (study PRJEB43018, sample SAMN04849744) | marine metagenome | isolation source: floating plastic debris | place: Pacific Ocean | collected 2008-09-01 | study: EMG produced TPA metagenomics...
AGCTTTCGTTAAAGCCATTTCCGCTTCGGTCTTTTCATCTTCCAATTCTGCTATTTTACCTTCTAACTGCTCGAATTCTTTCCTTTCCCAATTTGATAAACGCTTCTTCTTTTTATTATCTTCTTTCTTAACTTGAGTCTCTACTTTCTGCGCTGGTACGTTTGGCTTGCTTTTCTCTAATTCAGCCTGTAATTGCTTTTCTTTTGCTGCTTCTGCTTGCTTAAAATCAAGATAAACCGAATAATTACCGGGAAATTCGCGAATCTTCTTATCTTCAAAAGCAAAAATTCTATCGATGGTACGGTCTAAAAAGTAGCGGTCGTGAGATACTACTATTACACAGCCTTTGAAGTCTTCTAAATAATCTTCTAATACCGCTAAAGTTTGAACGTCTAAATCATTTGTCGGTTCGTCCAAAATCAAAACATTCGGCGCACTCATCAAAATTCGTAACAAAAATAAGCGTCGTTTTTCACCACCGGAAAGTTTATTTATGGGAGCATATTGCTGATTTGGAGGAAACAAAAATCTCTCTAACATTTGAGAAGCACTTATTCTCGTTCCATCAGCAGTTTCAATAAATTCTGCACCTTCCTGTTTGATATAGTCAATTACTCGCTGCGAATCATTAGAAGCACCAATCAATTCTTCAGAATGCTGGTCGAAATAACCAATATAAACGGTAGAACCAATATCAACTTCACCGGTATCTGGTTGTTCTTTACCGGTAATAATATTGATTAAAGTAGATTTACCCGCACCATTTTCTCCGATAATCCCGACTCTATCTTCCGGACTAAATTCGTAAGTAAAATCTTTAAATAAAGTTCGTTCTCCGAAAGATTTCGAGACATTATTAACCTCAATAACCTTCTTCCCAATCCGACGACTAGCTGTAGAAATATCGACTTTCCCCTGAGCTTGTTTAAACTCAGTTGACCGCATCTCGCTAATTCTATCAATTCTGGCTTTTTGCTTGGTGCTTCTCGCTTTTGGTCCTCTTTTTAACCACTCTAATTCCCGTCGCAATACTCCTTTAAATTTACGCTGACTGCTAGCAGCAGATTCTTCAGCTTCGGCTTTTTTCTGTAAATAATAGGAATAATTACCGGAATAAGTATAGAAATCTCCCCGGTCAATTTCAATAATTCTATTTGTTACTTTATCCAAAAAATAGCGGTCGTGAGTTATTAATAATAAAGCGCCATTTCTGCGATTCAAATAACTTTGCAACCACTCCACAGAATCAGCATCTAAATGGTTTGTCGGTTCGTCCATTAATAATAAATCTGGTTCCGATAACAAAGCAGTAGCTAAAGCAATGCGCTTGCGATAACCACCAGATAAAGTACCAATTATGGCATCAAAATCATTAATTCCTAACTGAGAAAGAATAATTTTGGCATTGGTTTCTACTTCCCAAGCACCAATAATATCCATACGTTGAGTCACTTCACCCAAACGCGATAAAAGCTGATTATCTTCGGGATTTTTAGCTAATTTATCAGAAATTTCTTCATATTCGCGCACTAGATTCATTTGTTCGCCGCTATCGGCAAAAATCTGTTCTAGAACCGTGCGACTTTCATCTAAATCCGGCTGCTGTGGTAAATATATAACCTTAGCACCGGGATTAACAATAATCTCACCACCATCAATTGGTTCGATTCCAGCAATCATTTTTAACAAGGTAGATTTACCGGAACCATTAGTACCAATTAAACCAACCTTTTCATCAGCATTTAAACTAAAAGAAGCATCTTTAAGAATTTCCTTAATGCCAAAATCTTTTTTGACAGACTGTAGCGTAATAACACCCATAGGATTTTAGATTTTAGATTTTAGATTTTGCGGAAAGTTGGGGGTGGAGATGTTCTTCCCCCCAAACTTTCCAAGATGGATTGTAGATTTTAACAACGGATTCGTTTTGTTTTTGATTTAAGATTATATAAATTAAATAAGGTGCAGGCACCATTTATTAAGATAGCTTAGTTCTCTAAGCCGTTACAATAAAAGTATTAAGGACATATTAAAATATTAAAAAGCAGAATATTCCCGAAACAAGTTTTAGTTAGAATCTGGGAACTAAATATAACGGTTTTCGGTTGAGTAGAATATACTCTTGTGGGGTGGACATCCCTGTCCGCACAATTTTTATTTTACCAATTTTCTTTGTATTGCACCCAAGTGAAAAGCGCTATAATCCCTATTTCCTATTCCTTCAATAAAAAACTAAAAACCGTAACGCACTACTATTAATCAGCGCATTACGGCTTTTAAATATTTAAAAAGCAATGAGACTATAGAAAACCGTAATACATTGTAATTTTCAATGCCCAATGCCCAATGCAACCTGCGCTATGCCCAATGCCCTATAATATTTAATCAAATAAATCTAAGGGTAAATGACCATACATATGATTCATTCCACCTTCGGAACAAGATTGACAAGAAACTAAAACCCCACGATGATGTCCCAAATAGGAATCAATGTAGCACAAGCCATTCTTACCATTTAGTTTAATATAGACGGGACCTTCAATTGATGGTAAATTACTTGGTGGTTCGTATCCCAATGCTCTGGAATAACTTTCCATTGCTTTTATCCCTTCTTCAGTGGTATTGGCAGAAATACCCAGAATTTGATAATCGCAAAGTCTAGCAAGCAAAGTCAAAGCCCGACGGACTGAAATTTTTTGTGATGGCTTCAGTTGGGGTGCTACGTCAACAAAGTCATACTTACTTAATATTTTCTTGGCTTCTTCAACCGTAAGTTGGGTTTGGGGTTTGCTTGTCATAAGCGTAACTTGAAATCTACTAGGGGTTTACTTGGCATTCTGGTAGAGTATCTACTCTACCAAAAATTTACAGTTGGGATTAATCTTGTATGTTACTTAAATTGAATAGAAATGGCACGCTGGAATTGGACTTGTCTCCCATGACCAAAACTTTCGGCATTTGAGACCCACCTTTTTTCCAAGCTTCAATAGCTTCTTTTTGCAGTACTAGCTGTCCACCTTGAGCTTTCAAAGTTTCAGCTAAAAGTTTTTGTGCTTCCGCTTTACCTTTGGCTCGGTTAATCTCAGCTATTGCTTCTTGTTCTGCTTCTGCTGCGATATAAACTGCTCTTTGCGAACGTTGTTCAGCAATTTGCTTTTCTTCAACAGCTTTGGCAAATTCCGGAGAGAAAGTTAAGTCAATGACGCTAGTATCCAGGATAATGATTCCGTACTTGTCTAAACGTTGTCCTAGAGCTTCGTCAAAATCAGTCTTTAACTCTCTTCTCTTGGTAATTGCTTCTTCTACCGTTCTTCTCGCTGCTGCTATTTTAAAGGATTCCTGAGTTTGTGGTGCAATTATTTTCGATACAATGTTCTGCAAACTTCCCTGCTTTCTTCTAATTTCCACAACTCCATCAGCATCGATACGAAAGTTTATCGCAAATTTTGCAGTTAATTCCTGCAAATCTTTGGTAGAACTTTGGGCAGGAATCTCGTATTTTTGTACTGTTACGTCATAAATATCCACATTAGAAATTACTGGTGGCTTAAAGTGAATGCCTTCTAATAAAGCACCATCTCGAGCTTTTCCTAATACGCTCAGAACTCCAGCTTGACCGGGATTAATAATTACAAATGCATTCAAAGCAAAAATAACTAGTAATGATAATAATACCCCTGCAATTGCTGATTGCAATCCACCTAATTGCTGATTTTTCAATTGAATGCTCCTTTCTATGTTATGAATTGCTGTCCTAAATGTAAACTAAAATGCAGTTATTAAACTTCAACAAATTAGTTGTTTCAAACTCATTAATAGCTGTTAGCTGTCAACTTTTTACTGTTAACTGTTGACTAATTCCATTCGGTGTCAACTGAACAGTCGCAACATGGTAATATAAGTTTCTAGCATTTACCTAAAATTGTGGCTCAAGTACTTAAATCCAATCAGTTGCAAGAACAGCGTAGAAATTCAACGCATCCGCTGAAACGCTTGCTTGACTACGGACATGATTATCGCCAAAAAATCTGGCTGGCGGTAATATGCTCCGTTCTGAATAAGGTCTTCGATTTAGCACCTCCAGTGTTAATCGGCTTTGCCGTTGATATTGTTGTCAAGCAGGAAGATTCTATCATTGCCAGTTGGGGAATCACAGATATTTTTTGGCAATTTTTAATACTTGCTTTTCTAACGGTTCTGACTTGGGTATTGGAGTCCATTTTTGAGTACGCTTTGGAAACTCTATGGCGGAATTTAGCCCAAACGATTCAGCACGATTTGCGCTTAGATGCCTATAAGCACTTGCAAAATTTAGAATTAGCTTACTTTGAAGAACGCAGTACTGGGGGTTTGATGTCTATCCTCAGCGATGATATCAACCAACTGGAGCGCTTTTTAGATGTGGGAGCGAACGATATATTGCAAACAGCCACAACAATCATAATTCTTGGTGGTGCATTCCTTATTCTAGCTCCTGATGTGGCATGGATGACCATGTTACCCATTCCGTTTATTCTCTGGGGAACCTTTGCTTATCAAGATTTATTAGAACCCCGTTATGCTGACGTTAGGGAAAAATTAAGTTTTCTCAATTCACGTTTGTCTAATAATTTGGGCGGTATTACTACTATTAAAAGTTTTACTGCTGAAGATTATGAAACTTGTCGTTTAGCATCGGAAAGTGAAGCTTATCGCCGCAGTAATAGTAAAGCAATCAAACTTTCTGCTGCTTTTGTTCCTTTGATTAGAATGCTAATTTTAATCGGGTTCACCGCACTGCTATTATTTGGAGGAATGTCAGCAGTTGAAGGTAGAATGACCGTCGGAACCTACAGCGTTTTAGTTTTCTTAACTCAAAGATTGCTGTGGCCTTTAACCAGATTAGGACATACATTTGATTTGTATCAACGGGCAATGGCTTCCACCAATCGCGCTATGAATTTGTTGGATACTCCCATCACTATTAATCCTGGAAAGGTTGATTTACCCATTGAAAAAGTACGCGGTGAAATTAAGTTTAATAATATTAGTTTTGCCTACAAAGATAGAGAGCCAGTAATTAAAAATTTATCCTTAGAAATTCCCGCAGGAAAAACTATTGCTATAGTCGGTTCTACAGGTTCTGGAAAAAGCACTTTAGTTAAATTATTGCTGCGATTTTACGAAGTAACTTCCGGAACAATTACTGTTGATAATATCGATTTAGAAGATATTAATTTACAAGATTTACGTCGCTGCATGGGTTTAGTTAGCCAAGACGTATTTTTATTCCACGGTAGCGTAGCGGAAAACATTGCTTACGGAACCTTCAATGCTAACGATAAAGAAATCATGACAGCCGCTAAAATTGCGGAAGCTCACGAATTCATCATGCAGCTACCCCAAGGTTATCAAACAATAGTAGGCGAACGTGGACAAAAACTATCCGGGGGTCAAAGACAAAGAATAGCAATAGCAAGAGCAATCTTAAAAAATCCCCCCATCTTGATATTAGACGAAGCCACCTCAGCCGTAGACAACGAAACCGAAGCAGCAATCGCTCGCTCCTTAGAACGAATCACCGTAGACAGAACCACTATTGCAATAGCACATCGTCTTTCCACAATTCGTAATTCAGACCGCATATATGTTGTAGAATACGGCGAAATTGTCGAATCCGGAACTCACGAAGAGCTACTAGAACATAACGGAATTTACACAAGTTTGTGGAGAGTACAATCTGGGTTGAAATCAGCCAACAGTTAACAGTTAACAGTGAACAGTGAACAGTTATCAGTTAGTAGGTTGGGTTAGATACGACAAGCATTTTAGAAAATTGACGAAAATTGATATTATCGTGTCTTAACCCAACATTGCTATCCAATGGCATCCAAATTTTTTTTCTTAAGGTTAATTGGTGCGTTACGGTAACTTTGAATTTTTTATTTTTTCAAAGTTTTATTTAACCGAACATACTCAATATTTTTAGTATTAACTGTTCACTGATGACTGATGACTGTTCACTGTTTCGTCCGGACATAAAATAACTTGATAGAAACACTATTAGTAGTTATAACAGTGTTTTGAGTTATACAGTTATTTATACTGATGAAGAATAATTATCATCCAAAACCAATTTGGATTATATCAGCATTTTTACTTACTTTTGGTGGCAGTATTTTTGCTGGTTTCTTAGGTTCTATATTAATTTCTAAATCTTATTGGGGATATTATTTCAGCCCTCCTGAATTACCTCAAAAAATAGAAGAATTCGAGAAAGTTCGCTCGATTACTCCCGTCTCTAGCATCAAACGAAATAATGGCACTAGAATATTTAAAATTGATACTTCGAGTTCCTGCATAAAAGAGATTCAGTCAGCTAGTGAAAATCTCGAAAGTAGTTGCGGGACGGGAAAGTGCAGTACAGAATACTGTGATAGCAGTCGGATTATTCTATCTCTATTTAAAAAAGGGAAATTACCAAAAAAGACTCCTTATATTTCTCCAGATAAATTAAATTCTTTATATAATTATTTAGAAAAAACTGAACTTTTATATCAAGGAGAACCGGGATACAACGGTGAATTTAAACCCGATGCTGTTACTGGAGATTTAATTTCTAAAGGTGATGCAAAGCGGCTCGAAGGTATAGTAATCGAAGCTGAAAATGAAGATAAGCAGCCATATTTATTTATCGCAGTCAATGGTGGACAAGTTAGTAACGACCACTATCCATATTACGAATTTTTGTTTGAAATACCTCAAGATAAATCAACCCCTAAATTAATTGCACATAATCGCTTCTTTTATGAGATTGCAGGAGTAGAAGGAATCTTAGAATGGCATTTTATCTGGAGATTCTTTATTGTCATTGGCTTTATTTTAAGTATTCCCATGACATATTTATTGATTCGGATGAAAGCACACCTCAAACCCAAACCAAAACAATTATTATTACCACCCAGCAAAGAACATTTAGCAGCGAGCAGCGAGCAGTGAGCAGCTATCAGTTATCAGTTGTTAATTGTTCGCTGTTAACTGATAAAATTATTTGAACTGCGTATTCAACAATACAACCATGTTTGCTAGCACCCAACCTGAAATACCCCAACCCAAATGGCTGCATCAGCTAGATAAATTCGTAAAAGCGCATCACCTTGAATTAGCAGCCCTTTCGTGGGGACTTTGGCAGCAAAATGGTAATAGTAACGGTACTGTTGGTATTGATTTACAGCCGAAACCGCATTTTGTATATTGTCCGCAATCGGCAATTCAAAAGTTTAACGATAATGTTGATAATAAGCTGCAAGAAATTTTAGGTTTGATAGATAATCATAAACCTGAAGTCGAAGTTCTGATGATAGGTATTGGTAAAGAGCAAATCAAGTTGATTTATTTTGAACCGGAAACTCCACCACCGGTTTGTTTTGAACAATTAAATCAAGATGTAGATGAATTAATGGATTTATTAGAGTTGCGAATGAGTGAAGAGATAATTGTTAGTTAATAAGAACTGTAGCAATTGCTTAGTATAAGGGGAGTAGGGAGCATTATCTGTATTATCTATTTAGATTGAGTTAAACGGTACAAGACTATGCTCTCGCTTCACTTACGTTTAACCCAACCTACGATACTTGAAATTCTAACTATACAAAAGGAATAAGCTTTAATCATTGAGATTAATAATAAATACTATTCATATTACCTAATTGTCACTCGCTGCTTTCTAATCCCTTCTTTGATTATTATCCCAGCATCCCTTCATACCAATAATCTACAAAATTTAATATTACTCAATCCGGGATTAACCTTCTATTAACTATCTTTAACCTTCAGCGTACTAATATAAGCTATATATCCTTTTTATGAAAATACTACATAAAACTGAATTACCAAAGTAATATATATAACAATTGATTTATCTATCTGTCGGATAGGATGTTGCTGTAAATGTAGTTTTCTAATTTATCATAGATTTTGGAGAAAAGAGGAGTGGAACAACAACTTCAAAAATTAATTGAGGAAGTATGTCGTTATGAAGAAGGTACTCCACAAAGACAAAAAGCTTTAAACAATTTATTGATAATTGTTCAGCAGTTTCCTGGAATAAAAAAAGATGGTCATCAGGATTATTTAGAAGCTCTAAACAAAACATGGGAATGGTTTTGTCGGAGTATTCATAAATTTGATAATTCAAAAGTAGATTCAAGTGAATCTTTGCAAATTACTTTAACTAGATGGATTAATGGCTATCTGAAGTGGCGTATCAAAGATTTATATGCTTCTGATAGTCATTATACGATTAGTTTAGATCAGCCAATTAGTAATGATGAAGGCAGCAAAGTTACTAGACTAGATATTTTAGCTGACTCTCAAGGTGGGAGTACTAGTTTAGACTTGCTAGATATCAAAATTGCGGAAATTCAGAAATCTGAAAAGAAAACTTGGGGTGAAAGAGTTGCCAAGTTTATCGAGCAAGACACAGGGAACGAGTTAAAACGTCGTTGTATCCGCAATAATGCGGAGTGTAACTGTCAATTATTAGCACAAAGGTTATTATTAACAAAACCTTCTCATAAAATTGCTGATATAGCCAGAGAATTAAATGTAAGCAATCAAACCATATATTCTCACTGGAAAAAAAAATGCTTACCTTTACTTAAAGAAATTGGAATGAAGATCAAGGATTAATTAATGAACAGTACCCAACCAGATTACTTACAAATTCCTTTAGGGAAAGATGCTCATCAAAAAGCTGAAGAATTTGCAGCAGAGCAAGATGGCCTAGACAAGGGTAAACAAGTTTATTTAAATACTCTAGCAGTTTATGCTGTTAATAATTATCTTAAATGGTTAAGCATAGAAACAGCCTTGCATCAAAGCGATAGCTGGAATTGGAGTACCAGGACGTTTTTTGATATTGCTGACTTGATGTTACCCAATGTTGGTAGAATAGAGTGCCGTCCGGTATTGCCGGGTGAAGAAGTTGTAGTTTTACCCCAAGAAGTAACTCAAGAACGAATTGGTTACATAGCTGTTCGGTTTAACAAACAGCTAGATTTTGTGGAAATATTAGGTTTTGTTCCAGCAAGACCAATTATTAATAATTCAGAAATTATTGAAATTAATCGGTTTGAATCTATTGATATTCTTATAGATATTATCAATCGACGCAAAATGAAAGTCAATTTGTGTCAATGGTTGGAAGGAATATTTAATCAAGATTGGGAATCCCCAGAATTAGTGTTAGCTGGTAGCTTTAGAAGTACAGCGACTATGACCCGTCAATATCAAGATTCTCAAACAAGTTCTATCAGTCGTGCCAAAGTAGTTGATGTAGGCAGACAGATAGTTTTATTAATGGAATTAACACCTACAAATAGCGCTGTCTTTGATATTCGTTTGCGAGTTTACCCAGCAGAAAATACGCTTCATTTACCTCAAGATTTGCAACTGACAATTTTTGATGAATCGGGAGATGCTTGTATGAACACTCAAGCCGAAATCGCTAATGATTGGATGCAGTTAGAATTTGATTGTCAGCATGAAGAAAAATTTAGCGTGGAATTGAAATTAGGAGAAATAAGTATCATCGAAGAGTTTATTGTTTAATACAGATTTTATATTTTACGGAAATATGGGTGTAGACTTTCTTCTATCTAAAGCCAAATCAATATTTTGTTTAGTAATTATATTCTCGATGAGGAGATTGGGTAGATGCTCATAGATATTAAACTCTGCGAAAAGTAAAGTCAATAGATTAGTTTGGTAAGGGGATATTTTTCATCCCCGATACGTCAAGAAAATTAAATAAACCCGGTTTATAATTGCGAAATCTAAAAGAAACAAAGGAACCGGGAATATAGACAATAGTACAAGATGTAAGCCGTACCAAATTTTCCGAAAAATAGATATATATTTACATATAAAAAGGGATTAAAAACTGCATGCATTCAGCTTTAAAGCTAAGAGATTATTTCCATAACCTCAAATTTAAAATTTAAAAATATCAAATATAAAATTAGGAGAATGACAAAATATTATGACAATTGTCAAACTTAAAATCAGGGAAAGTAAAGAGGGATTTCAGGTAGATTTAACTGCGAAGCAACTAGATATTGAAACGGAGGGATTTCTACCTCCTCTACCATCCCAGCTAGAAACATCTTTCAATAATTGGCAACTAGCTTATCGTCAAATTGAAGCAGTACGCTCATATATTGCACCCGCACCGGGAATGCGTATAACTCCTAAAAGCGTCACAAAATATTCCAGCGCTAAACATACAACTTCAGTTAAAGAGTGCTTAAATCAATGGCTTAACTGCGGTGATTCCAGATGGTTGCCAGTACGCGACCGATTGATTGCTATTGCCCAACAGTTACATCAAAACAATGAAGAAATTCGCGTTATCATAGATGCTAAAGATGTTAGTTTACGTCGTCTTCCTTGGCAAGAATGGAATTTATTTGAAGAGCATTATCCCCAAGTAGAAATTGCTTTAAGTGCGGCAAAAAATACATATAAAAAGACAAATTATCCGCTTCCTAAAAGTTCAAAGATTAGGGTTTTAGTTGCTGTCGGTAGAAGCGACGGTATCAATACTAAAAATGATTTGGAAGTCATCAAAGAATTGGAACAACATGGTGCGGAAGTTATTTGTTTAATGCAACCTAGTCGTGAAGAATTATGTAATGCTTTGTGGAACGACCAGGGATATCATATTTTTATATTTACGGGTCACAGCGGAAGTAGAGAAGATGGACAGATTGGTTGGATTGAACTCAATGACACAGATAATTTGAGCATTGAGGAATTCAAAGAAGCTTTAAAACAAGCTATTAACAAGGGATTACAGTTAGCAATTTTTAATTCCTGTGATGGTTTGGGGTTAGCAAATCAACTAGCGCAACTCCATTTACCTCGATGTATTGTAATGAGAGAACCCGTACCGGATAAGGTTGCAATAGAATTTTTAAAGCACTTCTTTAAAGAATTTACTGGGAATCAATCGCTTTCTACAGCTTTAAATAGAGCCAGAAAAAGATTAGAACATTTCAATTTAGATTATCCCGGTGCAATTTGGCTTCCTACAATTTGTATTGCACCCAATGTGAAATATTTAACTTGGAAATCGCTTAATCCTAATCGTGTCGATTATCAAAAAATTGACGAAAAACAAGACGAGTTAAAATCTAATAAAAATAAATATATTAAACCAATATTATTGGCTGTTTTACTTATCGGCAGTATTTACGCTTTTTTAGCTTGGGATTTGTCTGCCAAACTCAAAAGAATCCAAGATAAATTAGTAACTATATCTGGTGGAAAAGCAACGGTTACAGAACCAGATTTAGCAAGTATTCCTTCAGGAAAATTCCGTTACGGAGGAAGCACTACTTGGGTTCCTATTCGCGATAAAGTAGAAAGAGTCCTTGATGTAATTTATCCCGAATTCCAGCTCGAATACACCAATCCAACTAAAGATAATCTGGGTTCCGGTACGGGAATTAAAATGCTTTTAAATAGAGAAATAGATTTTGCATTATCTTCTCGTAAGATTACACTGAAAGAAAGAGAATCCGCAAAAAAACAAGGTATTATTTTAGGTGAAATACCTGTAGCTATCGATGCAATTGCAATAGCTGTACATCCTAGTTTGGAAGTTAACGAATTAACAATAACCGAACTTGAAAATATCTATACAGGTAAGATTAATAACTGGAAATATTTAGGCGGAGAAGACATACAAATAGTACCAATATCTCGACATCGAAAATCAGGAGGAACTGTAGAATATTTTTACCAATATATTTTAAGAGGTAAAGAATTCGATAAAAAAAATCTTCAACTCGTTCCCAATACCACGCAAGGTATACGTAAGGTAGCGAAAAATAAAGGGGGTATTTATTATGCTTCTGCTTCAGAAGTTGTTAATCAATGTAGCGTGAAAACTTTGAAATTAGGCAACACAAATAATCATATGGTTGCTCCCTATAAACAGCCGTGGATTCCTTATCCTGATTGTAAACAAAAGCCAAATGCAGTAAATATTGATAAATTATCTAGTCATGACGAGTATCCCATAACTAGACGTTTGTATGTAATTTATAAAAAAGATGCTATCAACATAGGTGAACCAGATTTACAACCAGATTTTGAATATATTAAAAAAGCGGCTCAAGCAGCTAGAGCTTATGCAAATTGGTTAAAATCAACTGAGGGTAAACAATTAATAGAACAATCAGGTTTTGCTCCAATTAATTGATTTTAAGACTGAATTATTTGCAGAGGCAATTTTTCCAATTAATGCTACCTTTTAATAGCTATTTCAACAGAATCTTTTTTCATTTTCTTTTCTAACTGAAAAGAATTAAAAAATTGTTTAGCATCTCCAGCTTTGTAGTTAGAAATATCTAAAAGGTATAATCTTTTTCCTACTAAAAACAAGCGACTTTTTGCAGCTATTTTTTGGTCGCTATTTTGATATTCTACTTCTATTCCCCGATATTTGGATAATGTCACATCTTGCTGTTCAAGTAACTTGATATCATTACCTAAGAAATCTTTCAAAAAATTATTATATATGTTATCAAGCGATAAATCAGTCAAATCATTATTGTAATCAACATAGCCAACTATATACGAGCTTTTCTTAGTATCGGCATAATAAATGTTTATTGAATAATCTTCACTTTTAGAATTCAAGTTAGTTACGGTCTTACTAGGTAGAAAAATCGAAAAATTTCCTTCATCTGAATAAAACTGTTTCCATCCAGAAGTAGCAACGACCGAATTATCAGTATTAACTTGAGTAAACAGCGTTTTAACTTCCCCCTCTGCTGTAGATTGCTGGGAAGAAAATGCCATTGGTGGGTTAAAACGTGAAGTAGATGTTATCATTACCCCTAATCCAAGCATTACAACGCTTATGCTTACTGATAATTTATTCATCCTGATGTCTCCTGCGATATTGGGAAAATGCTTGGGTACAAACCTTAATACAGCTAAAATCAAGTCAAATCACTATAATTATTTAAACTCAGAGAATAATTGCTATTTATGTATCACCATCATGGAGAATTTTTACGAAATAATTGATATGACTAAATTTACATATATTTTTGTAATTGAGTATAAAAAAATAAGACGTTAGATGATTTAACGTCTCTAAAAGTAGATTGAGGACTAAATTTATACAAAGTATATCCTACTCATAATCCTTTTTACTTCTGGGAAGATTATAATCTATCCAAACTTGGAATAACAATAGCAGACATATTAGTGAATAGAATAAATAAAGTAGTAAGTAACCGGCATGGAATTGATAATCAGTATTAATGTGGTGGTTACATTTAATCATCTCGCTTGATATATTATTATCACTTTTAACCACATTTATATCAGTTTTTGCAACCGGATTTGCTACGTAAGAAACAGCGCTAATTGAATTGACCTCTGGACTATACGGAATTGCTGCGAACAGAACAACTACAGATGTCAACACAACATGTATCATTTGATTTTTTACTAGAAATATTAAGTAATAGGTGACAAGAATTAAGGGATAAATAAACTTATGAATGAGAAAAGATTATAAGTCTATTTAGATTGCTTTCATTTAACAATCACCCCTATTTATCTATCAGGAATCTCAGATATTTTTATGCGAAATCAGCCATTAAATTCGTACATTTAATTCTTGTATTTCTAACAACTAACTATACAAATATTGGTTGTTAGAACTATTTATTTTACTGTTACTGCTGCCTAGTCTCCATTCTCTAATTTATGACTATAAATTTCCATCAAACTAATCAATAAAACCTTCTTCCCTAGCCCGAATATGAGTTATTACCCGAAGATTTTTACCCTGATGTTTCAATTCTTCAATATTCATGTCTAAAACTTCTTGCAGCTTATACCAATAGTGGCGCACCATTCGTTCCGAAACACAAATATGTGCAGCAATTGCTTTATCTTGATATCCCTCTTCAAAGGCTAGATTAAGCAATCTTAACCATTCTGGTTTCAACTCTAATCCAGAATTAATTGCTTTGATATCCTTGGTATGGGTCTCTCCGAGCAAGGCCCATCTAACTCTATTTAATATTTCCTTGCTAGAAAGAGATTTATCTGCAACTACGAAACCCGAGGAATGATTATCGATTAGCGATTTGATTCGTACCAAAGTATTTATATACGTACTTTGCACTAGGATATTGGTTTGGGGATTATTAGTTAGTAACTCTTTTAGAAGCTGGATACCGTTATTAATTTGGGTTGCTTCCCCAACATTCTGAGCAACGCAAATATCCGTAATCACTAATTCTGGTTTAATTATCGCAATTTGATGTAAAGCACTTTCTACAGTTGTAGCAGCATAAATTTTAGCATTAGGATAATAAGAACGTAGTATTTTTACAGTTCCATTCAAAAATATTTCGTAGCTGTCAATCAATAGAATTTTAGGAGACATATTAGGGTACACTTTTTGTTGCAAATCTTGGCTCATTATTAGTTCCTCAAAATTATATAGTTTGTCTACCGGAGTTTCGTTTTAGATAAGAATACAAGTGCGTATTTGCATCCAACCAGTAATAGCAATTGAGAAAAACCCTGACCTAAATTTGTAAATAATTACGCATTTTGGAAGCTGGGGACAGTAATTAATCATTCACAGCATTTTACCGATAATGCGGTTTCTTTAATCTCAAGCGAGCAAGATACTTTCCTTCATCAACTGAACTCTCCTTCGTTAAAAAGAAATAATCTATAAATTACCTCCGATACTCAAATATTTTTTGCTTATCCTCGTTAAAACTCTGCTTATTTTACAATATAACTCCGTAATCATACTGCATCTAGCCACATACAAAACATTATATATTAAAATTCAGTAAAGCTCCGAAAAGCTCCTTTAGTATAGATACTGAAAAACGCGAGTAAAAGTTCCTGCTTTACTCGCGTAGTAATTTATGCTTTATTATTTTTGATTAAATAAGCGTGCCATATGCAAAGAACGATTAGACCTAGAACTTATATCCAAGTCCAACGCTGAAAGTAGGGTCAGCACCGTTATCTAAAGGAACTGTTAAATCTCCAAAAGCTACTACATTCTGAACTAATTCTGTTTCTGCACCAGCATTTAGATAGACTGTAGTATCGATTGCATCACCAAAAACTACACCACCACCTGCGTAAGCGTTCGCTTTCTCACTGATAGGTAAGTCATAGGTAACTCCAGGTGCGATTTGAACAAAAGTGCTACCAGAGAAATCAGAGACATTAACACTACCTCTAACGGAGATTGGTAACTGACGAACGTCATATCTTCCGTAAACACCAAGAGTAGTTATTCCATTTCCAGTTTGGAAACTACCACCAACGTAACTTCCCTCTAAACCTTTTTTAGTTTGAGCGTTTACAGACAATGTAGATACGAAAGTCAAAGCACAAGCAATCGCGGATACAGCAGAGACTTTTGCAGCAGACTTGAGAAACTGTCGCATAATATTGCCTAAGTATAAATTTTAGCTACAACCAGAATTTATTCGGATATCACAAAACGAGCAGCATAGTTGCTACACAAGTTTTTTATCCGAGTGCTTAGAATATTAACTCAGTATTTTTTCTAGTGTCAGTATGGAAAATAACTTATATCAAAGATTCTTTATAGCTCTGAATATCTCGGAAAATCAGACAGATTTTTGTCCGGTAAAAATTAAAAATAGTTTTTTTTAAAAAATAAGATTGAATAGGACTTAATTCAAAGCTCTCAAATTAGTAAAGATTATTGGTAGTAAAAGCGTTAAAAGACATTACTTTTAACGCTCAATTTTTTAATCAATACAAATTTCAATTACAGCTTATAAGCGATAACCAACACCAAGTTTCCATAAGCTACCACCATCAAATAAATTCCCGTCTCCGTAAACAACAAGCTTCTTACCGATTCCCGTTTCAGCACCAACTTGTAATATACCTTCGCTACCTGTCAAAGTAGTAGCATCATTAGAAACAGCAACGCTAAGGTAGCCAGCACCTAGATAAAGATTAGTGTTTTTAGCGACTGGAACATCGTAAGTAACTGTAGGGATAAATACACCAACTCCACAATCATCAAAACCACAATCGACACTACCTCCCAGAAGAGAACCGCGCAAAGATACTTTAGCCTTCGGGAAAGAAATACGTCCGCTTACACCACCAAGTCCTGTACCGTCTACAGTAGCCCCAGTGACACCGATATAGCCTTCAGGTAATCCTTTAGTTTGAGCCTTTGCACTGGTAGCTCCAATCACAACCAAAGCGCAAGCAATTATAGACATAGCAGAAACTCTAGCAGCAGACTGAATAAACCGTTGCATAATTACCTCTATAAAATTGTGAAAATTATGGTCAATCCTTTTGGGAGTTAAGGAGGATATGTAAACTTCTTTTGGCTCCTCTTGACTGATATATTAGCTCCGTATTTTTTCGTATACAAGTCTGTTGAACTACAAATTAAAGACAAAACCTCTTTAATCCTTATTAAAGCTCATAATTAAGTATAAGTACTAAAAATAAGCGTCTAATTAGTTTGCTTTGTCACAATAACTTTTATTGTGATCTATTTTGAAATATGCTTGCAGGGATTGAAGAGAGAACGAACAATAAAAGCACTGAATCAAAAGATATTTGTTCTCTTGACTCAGTGCTATTTAGCTTTAAGCTTAGTTAGAAAGCAGTTCTGTTAAAATTGCTGATTCCAAAATTTAAGCAAAAGTAAAGTCGCTAGTAGTATCGAAACCGCTATTTACAGATGCAATAATGTCATCACCAAAAGCAATCAAGTTTGTAAAGCTATTTTGGACAAAGCTATAGTCATCGATAGCACCAGTAAGTTGGATTTTATCTTCTCCAGATACGAAGTCTTCAATAATTGCTAAATCAGAAAAGCCTTCATCTGCATAGAATACCTGACCGCTTTCTCCTAAAACAAATGTATCTGCTCCGTCTCCTCCCGTTAAGTTATCTTCTCCACCTACACCATTGATAATATTATCTTGAGCATCTCCGGTAATTTTGTCGTTCTGATGGGTACCGATGACATTAACGAAATTAATGACTGTACGGTCAAGACTACCAACTCCAGGAATATTGTTAATCTGTAAAGATTCTTCTGCTAAATTAACATCTATAGAAACTGGACTTCCAGCACTAGAAGTATCGATAGTATTAGCTTGGTTTGCATCACCGATAATTCTCTCAATTCTGACTAATTCATCTGTACCTAACCCACCGTCTTTCTCTACAACCCCAGTAGGTAAGAGAGTAATCGCTTTACCCAAGCCTGTATAATCAACGGTATCAGAATCATCGATTCCCCCATCGTCACCGTTGATTATGTCGTTACCAGCACTTCCACCAAAGAAATCATTACCACCGTTACCGATAAAGATATTATCTTCATCGTTACCGATGATGCTGTCGTCTTGTGTAGTTCCGGTAACATTAACAAAGTTCTGGACGTTAAAAGTTTGATTCCCAAGAACTGGAATATCTCGAACAGTTAATCTATCGTTTGATAAGTCAATATCAAAAGATGTGACCCCGCTAGTACCTGTAGAACCATCAATTATATTAGCCTGTCCAGACGCACCGATGATAGTTTCGATATCTAAAATTTGGTCTGTACCGAAACGACCTTTATTGACTACACCGACTGCTTCAAGAGTAATTGCTGTATTTAAATGACTGTAATCTGCTGTATCGTGACCCCGACCACCATTTAAAGTATCATTACCCCGACTACCTCGGAGAATATCATCTCCATCTTCACCTTTAAGGGTATCATGACCTTTACCACCTTCTATATCATCGTTACCTAGACCACCCTTAAGTAAATCATTACCATCCCCACCTTGAAGTAGGTCATTACCATCCCCACCTTCGAGGGTATCTTTACCTTTACCACCTTGGAGAATATCTTGACCCCGGTCACCCTTTAATAAGTCATCACCTTTACCACCTTTTAAAGTATCGCGACCGTCACCACCTTTGAGGGTATCATTACCACCGCGACCATTGATAAAATCTCCTCCACTGGTGCCATTTAATTCCTCGCTTTTAGCTGTACCATTTAGTAACATAGTAATGTCAGTCCTTGTAAAATAGGTTGGCAAAACGATTCGCAGGATTTCTCAGGTCGTAGCGAATCGTTTATTATTGATTT
>ERZ1740070.1006-NODE-1006-length-18184-cov-5.765293_pt1 | contig 18184 bp, 5 predicted proteins | sample MGYA00581734_ERZ1740070 | MGnify/ENA primary metagenome ERZ1740070 (study PRJEB43018, sample SAMN04849744) | marine metagenome | isolation source: floating plastic debris | place: Pacific Ocean | collected 2008-09-01 | study: EMG produced TPA metagenomics...
GAGCAATGGCTTCAGTCTAGCAATTCGGTACTTTTTTTGTCAGAAATCGCCTAAGGTGATTTAGGATTTTGCGCGCTGCGCCAAAATCCTAAAAGTAGAGGTTATCCCATTTTCAGTTAGACAATTAAGCTCATAGTCGAAACCATGAGCTTAATTGTTCACAAGCTTTTATGTTTGGTCTAAAGTTCTCATTTCCTCCTGAACTTGAGTTCTAAATTCGCTCCGGTCAAACTTAGAGGTGTACTTGATGTGAATAACCACGTCTTCTAAGGCCAGTACGTCGGCGTTCTGGATTCGTCGCACTAGGTCGGGGTTGTTTTCTAGCGGAATCTCTAGATGCCAGTTAGAGACTGCGCCCGTGCCCTCAAAGGGGAAATAGCGATCGTCAAACACAAAGTTCAGGTCAAAGCTACCGAACATGCCATTGTCTCGCCGGGGATTAGACACTGCAATCTGCTGATTGGAGCGCCAATTGACCCGTAGGGCAGTCCCACTGGGCTGGGTGGCTCCTTCAATACCCATGAGATAACGCACGGCGTTGATATCTGGATCGAGCAGGGTTTTGTTGCCGACCTGGGTCAGACTGGCGTTAACGGTGAAATAAGGGTCATCGGCTAGGGGAGAGTTCTCGACAAACTTTAGCGATAGGGCAATGGACTTGATCACCCGGAAGTAATGGCCCGGATAGTCACGGTTATAGAGCGCTTCGCTGAGACTAAAGTTGCACTCGCCGCTGGTTACTAACTGTACCAGCGCACCCGCATTAACTCGACTGAGAGGAATTGTCTTCTCAATCTCCTGGAATCGGCTGTCGTTATCTAGATGGAATTTCTCCATCCGATTGAGGTCAAGCATCAAAGATTCGCCGGCCAACAGCCCCCGCCGCAGGCTATCCCAATGGCCAAAGTTAATAAACCGCTCATTGGTGGGCAGCTCATATTGCAAGGCCCGTTCTGCCGCTTTAGCAAAGTCGTAGGCCAGTTTGTAAGCCTGGAAATATAGTCCGGCAAGACGACCGACCATCCAGTTATAGAGGGCTTCGTTAGTGAATTTGCGCCGATAGAAATCAGCAGTCTCTTGGTTGTTTTGGATGGTGCGCTCATGAATGGTAATCGTCTGTTCTGCCCGTTGAATTTGCAGTTCAGCAATCTCAATTTGTTGATCTACCTCATCTAGGTCGCGATCAGCCGTAAATTGCTCTAGCTGCCAGCCATTGAGACGTCGCTTGTACTCACCGATTTTGCCCGTGAGACTACCCGCCGTACTAATCACGTCAGCCACAATGCCAGCGATGTCACCAATGGCGCTGGTCTGACGAGAAAAATAACTGCCGCCTGAACTGGTGGTTGCAAAGGGTCCTAGACCGGCGATACCGGCTTCAAAATCAGGTAAGGCAGCAAAGCCAGCTTCTAGCGCTTTTGTAATCGACCACCCAGACTTAAAGACTTGGGCTGTTGTGGTTAGCACAATTTCGGTAATTTCTTCATCAGACAGAGAGGCCACCCCCGTTCCGCCCTCGATTAGGTCTGTAAAGTGCTCTAGCCGATTGTTAATGTTTTCGCGACTAATGGTAAGGGCCTCTAAAGCCCCCTTAGCTTCGTCTCTTTCAAGTTCAAGCACCCGAGTGGTCAAATCTAAAAGATTGCGCTCGTGGGTCGTTTGTAGAACAGCCAGCTGTTCTGCATCGCGTTTTTCGAGCACATCTAGCAAGGCCGCACCAAAGTCTTTAACATTACCAATCATCTCCTTGGCTCGGTCTAGCATAAAGCCATAGCGGTAGTGGGGGACCGGCACATTGAGATCTGATAGCAGACTGCCAATGTCACGACCTCCGGCTGCGGTTGCTTGCACCAGTGCCCGGACATCAATCGGAGGTTGAAATAGGGCCAGCTGCCGGAAAATACCTTCAATATTCAGGCTATGGCGGATTTTGAATAGTCGGTCTTCAACTCGATCCCAAAAACTAATGAATTCGCTGTTTTCTGGAACACAGAAGGTGGTGATAATGTGGCCGTTTTGGGTCAGCGTAATCGTACCGCTGCTGGCAAACCGGTCATTGTTAACATCCAGCTCGGTCAAAAAGTCGGGGAGAAAATCCGGTTCTTGTTCAAATGCGTCGCGCAGCCCCGCGTAAGTGCCAATTTCCTCAAACGTGCGGGTAGCTCTGGCTTCTGGCCGGGGACCCAGGAGATTAAAGGCCAACACATAGAGCAGCAAGGCTTCGTTAATCGACTCGCGGTTTTCTTGGGCAAACAAGTTGTCGCCCCAGTCCAACAGGTTGTCGATATATTTCATCACTACGGCCTTTTGATACGCGTTGATGCGTAGCCGTGCGATCGCATGGGGGTCAAAGGGATCGTTGCGGTAGGCTGCCAGTGCCGCCTCATTATCTAAAATTGCCGACAGCGGCTCTAGCGGTAAATCCCGGAAGGGCACAAAGCGCCAGTAGCGATTGCTAGGATCATCCCCCTCACGACCAATTTCTGACGTGCCGACGGTGGGATTAAAGATGTAGTGATACCACTGCTGGGCCTCAGCAAAGTTTTGATTGGTATTTAGCTGGTTGGCGATAAAAAACGGAATGTGGAAAAAGACTTCGTAGTAATAAAGCCCCAACGCCCCTTCAAAATTAACGGTGTCGCTAATGCCATTAAACCGAACAGGAGGAATAATCAGCTGACTGTTATAGTCATAGCTTTCAAAATCTACCTCTGCCGTACGTTGAGCGTCCAGGCTCAGCAAGCTGTCTAACCCTCCCTCAAAGAGACGCACGCTCAGGTTTTCAATAGCAAAACTACTCAGTCGCGTCAGCTGGTAAATCGGTAAACGGTCATTGCTGGCATCCAAAGCCCCATCGGGGGCAAAAAACAAAGACAGGGCTTGGGGTTCCGTACCCGAGTTGCTGCTGCCATAAGTAAACCGTAGACGTGCTTCAGTGGTCAGCAGTTCCTGAGCAGACGTCTGGATTAAGAACTGCTCATCCCCGGTACCCAGAATGTACCAGCCAGGCTGGTTATGGACATCCTGCAGCGTCACCTCATTGACCGGCAGATCGTTAATCAAAAAGTTGAGGTCAGACGGCCCATCTCCAGCCGCAAATGTATCTGTCACCAGGGTGGTATTTTGGGCAACGTAAAGGTCAGAAGCAGACGAAATGGCAACATCGTAATGGGGAATATCGCTAAACCGATGTTCCAAAGTTAGGATAAAACTCTGTTCATCTAGATTGTTGCGTCGGGTGCGGATAATTTCATCGCCACCATAGAACAGAACAATCCGCTCGCGGGGTTCAATAATTTGGAATGGCAGCTGGACTGTAAAGTTCAAGGTTGAAAGCACTAACTGCAGCGGATCAGTATTGGCTAACTGACGATTTAGCGCCAGTCGAAACAGACCAACCTGGCGAGCTTCAATCCGCTGATTACGCTCATTGCGAATGGTTTCAACCTCCCGTGCTCGATCCCAGGCTCGGAACTCGCTGATTTGGGCAACCAGGGCAGCGTCTAACCCCAAAATATTATCTGGCAACGTAGAGATAGTCCCGGCAATGGCCAGCGGCTGGATCACGGGTAGCATCTCAGACGGCACCTCGACAGAACCGAGGGCTGTGGTTTGCTCTGTATCGGTTTGATGCAGATAGGCCGTCAGCGTGTAGGCCCCATCGGTATGGGTCATAACGAGCGCAAAATGCCGCCAGGCCGCATAGGGTAAATCGAACGCTAGAACCTCCGATTGATCTAGCCAGATGCGTCCCCTAACTCCGTTAGAAATCCACTGCCTAACGCTGCTCAGAGCATCTCCGCCCAGCTCGATGGGGTTGATTAAGCGGGTTTCAATATCCACCTCAGTGTCAGTCTGCAGATCCGCTAAGAGACTGCGGAACCCGGCTTCAGCATCCATTAATACCTGCACCACCTCATCGGGGGTATTGCTAATCTCAGGATTGTTGAGGATGGCTTCTGTCTGGCTAGCAGCCTGGGCTAGTAAAGTTTGCAGCGTGGAGAGTTCTGACTGAGAAACACCCCCCACTGTGAGATTTACAATCGCTTGGTAAGATGCCTGAGCCGCACTCACGGCCTCCACCAAACCGCTGAGGGAGCTGATTTGATTGGTGGCCGTTACCCTCAGGCCCGCATAGTTAAACAATTCAACTGTGGTCTCTACGCGCCGAGGCGACCCATCGGGGTTGGGGTTAACAAAGTTCATCCAGAAGGACCAGGTGAGCGCTTCCATCGATGCAAAAATCGGCAATTGCGTGTTGATGGTGGCATCCGCTGTAATTTCAACCACCCGAGCATTTTGCTCCTGCTGTACTTGATCAGGAATGGGGGGCTGAAACATCGCGCGTTGGGCATACACCTGTTGCCATATGAGCTGACGTCTCTGGTCTTCTTGCAGAATTAAATCTATCGTGACCACTTCGTTTAGGGTGATGAATGCAGCGGCGACAGCATCGTTAGCTGTTTGAGCCGCTTCACTCACCGATGCAATGGCAGCAGACAGAACAAGAGATCTAAACGAAAAGATATTGAATATAAAGGAATCATCGAACTCGTTGATCTGCCGTACGAGTTCATTAATTGCCGCCCGTAGCGCATTGGCCCTACTGCCTAGCTGGTTGATAATGGGGGTTAATTGACTGGCAAAGCGAGGAGATCTATCAGCCACACCCTGTACTACAGTCTGTGTATCATCAATTTCTGTTGCTAGCGTCTGAGCCAGACTGATAACCTGATCAAATTCACTTCGTTCAACGTTCCCCAAGTTCAGATCGCCAATGTAGTCTTGCAAGTCATCATGAGCCTGGTGGGCCTGATCAAAGGCGTCTTGCACATCGGCAGCCCCTCGGATGGCAATTTCGTAGGTTTGGGGTTGCAACCAGCTGCCGTTAAAGTCTGGGTATGAGTAACGAATCGACGGTCGATAAACGGGTATGGTCTCGTTCTCATCGTCGGCAGCGGGCTGCGATAACTCTTCAAATTCGACCCAGAATAAAAATAGTCGACCAAAGGCAAAGACAGGAGACGCAATCTCAGCATTGATGGTCAAATCAATGCGTTTCCAGGGCAGCCAGGTAATGCCATTCACCAGTTCGCGGTAGTAGTAGAGCCGGGGTTGGGTGTTGGAGCGCCCGACTAAATAGAGCACATCATCGGCGCTCGGATCGTCTAGAACCTGGTGCCGGTAAGCTCCCACAATTCTTAAGCTAGCCAGTTCAGTAAAGCCATTCAAGTAGGTGGCGTAGGCCTGGGTTACCGCATCCTGATTGATGTCAGTCTGCATGAGGGCCAGCTCTAGGTCCTCAAATAAAGGCGTTTTGGTGTCTCGCAGTTCGGGCTCAATAAAGCTTTCGGGGAAGAGGAACACTTTTCGATTGGCCTCCCACACCCGGAAGTTTTGCATCCATTCCCACTGGTCGACAGGGATAGTCGCTGGGTCAGCCCCTTTTTCCAGGTTCATTAGGCAGCGCTGCACGTACTGCTGCAGTGCCGCTGTGCCCTGCACAATGCGAGAGGTTTCGACGGCGCTGCTGACCTGCACATCCAGTAGCAGATATTCCGAGAGCAGATCAGGGCTGCGGCGTCCCTCAAAGTCTGTGGGAATGTCTTCCATGGCCAGAGCTAAGAGAGCATCTCGCTTTTGAATCGCCAGGGGGTCGCGCAAAGGCCGAAAGACCTGGGGCCACTGCTCGTCGGTGTACAGCGCGCGCAGGGCGGGCAATAGGGCATCCGCCTGCTGTCGATAAAAGGTGAGAGATAAATCATCTGTGGCCGCCAGCTGTAGCATAAAGCTGATATCTACCCGCAAGGTTGCCGCCAGGGCAAAGCCTCGTTGCAACAGAAGTAGATTTTCTACCCGGTTGTAAGCGAGAGTCGCGCCAAAGTGGGCCATCAGTGTGTGCAGCTGGGGAGAGTCCCAACCGCTGATTTTCAGAATGGCCTCTGTCACCAGGTCCAAACCAGGTTCTAGAGACAGCAGCTGCACCAGCTGGTCTTCGTCACCGCCAAACGCGGTCTTAAGTTCCGTAAACGTAAACAGATTAACCAGGTCTGTGAGCGTAGGTCGAAACACATCGCTGACGCTAAAGCAGGCGGGGTGCTCCAGCAGCACTTGAATCTCGGCGGTGGTCAGCTCAAATCGGGTGACCAGTAAGAGAATCTTGTACAGCCGGAAGAAGTAGTCAAGCAGATCTGCCGGAATAGGCTGTGCTTCTTCTAGGGACATCAGTCGAGCCAGCAGACGAGAGGGGTCGCTTAGGGGCTGACCAGCGGACTGGAAATAGCTCAGCACCGCCTGCAGGGGGTCAGGATCGGTTCCCAACAGTTCTGATAGACCCGCTAGAATAGCGCTGCGCTGCTCATTGCGGTAGTTTACCAGCGTTTCGGTAATGGTGGTTTGGCGGTTGTTCTGGTTTTCTAGCACCGCCTGAATTTCGGCTATCACGGTTGGGTTGGGCGAGCTGTCAGCATACGCTTCGGGATACTGATCGAGTTCGTCTGACCGCAGGATAATGCCGTACTCGTTAACAAATCCGGCAGATTGCAAAGCGGCGAAAATGCTGGTGCCTAAGTCTGCAAAGGGGATGGCCCAGTTTTGTGCGATCGCAAGTTCCTTTAAATCCTCCGGCACCTGATAGCGGTCGGCCACTGACCCGAGATCATCCACAAAGTAGCGGGGGGTGAGGGCGCCGATCACCAGCTCCTCGTCAGTAGGCTGAAAGAAGTCCACAATGGTCGCGGACTGCAGCTCACTAATGTCGTCAGAGGTAAAGGTCAGCGGCGCGATCAGATACTCAATGGACTGGTTTACCACCTCGTCGGCAAAGACACGGATAGTGGTGTCGGTGAACGGGGGGCGAATGCGATCGCTGGCCACATCGTTGGCAAAGAAGTTCAGCTCATCTACACGCAGACCGATGCGACGCAGTTCGGTGATGCGATCGCTAATCAAAGTCAGCTCCTTCAGGGACTCCACCCCGGTTAGCCCCAGCATCTCCAGCAGCACTAGATATTCGCTGACAGTCAGCCGCAGCACCCTGGGAATTTGAGACAGACGATAGAGCTGCTGCAGGTAGGGAGTATCTACTTCAACCGGGGTTTCGGTACCGCTGACCAACGCCACCACCCGGTCCAGGTCATCGCTAGACAGCTGCAAGGCCCCCATCAGGCGACTGCGAAGGTTGCGATCGCGACTGGGCAGTTCCTGCCCGGTGATATCCCAACGGCGGGCGGGGTCGTGGTAGCCCCAGGTGTCAGCCGTCGGCCCTGTGGGGTTAAACACCCGGTCAAAAAACACCTGACCATCCGCCCGCCCGGTGTGGCGCAGGTCGTACCACAGGGCGGTGAGCTGTTCAACAGAGCGACGATGACGGTCCATCAGCTGCCGGAAGGTGGCTAGCTCTATTAGGGTGTCTTGGCTCAGAATCGGTGCGGGCAGACTGCCGATGGTGAGCGGTGCCAGGGGCTGCAGCCGGTCGAGATTAGTTAGGGTGGCGGTGCGATCGCCATCAGAGTCGTCACTGATGACCGGATTCTCGACGCTAATCTCTCTAAATCGCCACCACAGAGATAGATTGGGCTGGTTATCCAGCAGGTACAGGTGGCGGGCAATCTCGGCAGTGGTGCGGGCCGTATCCCACAGACGCAGCTCCAGGACCGCACCGTCTAAGTCAGTGTCGGCAGCGGTGGCAACCCCATCGTGAAACCGGATATCGTCGGCTGCTGCCCCCACCATGCCGGTCGAAACAGTCGTCAGCTGTGAGCCATCGCCAAAGCCCACCAGCTGGCCATCTAGATACGCCCGGAAGGCACCCGGCCGCACCTCCGCTCGTCCATCTAGCACCAGCGCCACATGATGCCAGCGATTTGCCAGCATGCGGTCGGTTTGCACCCAGGTGCCCTGCCAGCCAAGGGTCTGATGGTAGCCCCCAAAGTGCAGCAGCCCATCATGGACATACACCACCAAACCCTGCTGAGCATCACCACTGTGGTAAATCACCTGACGACGCTGGCTCAGGTGCGGATCGCGGACGTTGACCCAAACCTCGATAGTGTGGCGCTTTGGCACGGTGGCCCCGACCGGGATAGCAATGCCATCCTGCCCACTATTAAAGGTCAGAAAATTACGCCCCGGCTCAAAAAACGCATTATCGGTCGGCAGGTCCCGCTCAAACAACGTGGGTTTACGAGCCGATGCCAGCCCCCCCAGCCGCAGATGATTCGCATTGGCCGAGCTATCTAGAGCGTAGGCACCGTCAAAATCAGCAAAGGCCCAGTAAGCCAGCAGGTCGGTTGATGCCGTGTCTGGTGTCTGGTAGCGCTGGTGGATAGGGAACGCAGTCAAAACAGCATTCCACAGACGCAAGTCGCGAATTTGCCCACCAAAGTATTGGTCTCCAGAGCGACCGACATCGATGACGGTTGTTAGGGTGCCAGGTGAAAGAGTTCCCTCGCCATCGGCAACACCGTTGACATAAAGAGTGATGGTTTCGCCTGCAACCGTGACCGCAACATGGGTAAAAGCATCTGTTGCCAGAATCGTTTCACCACTCAGAAAGTTGTCGCCCAGAGCGACCTGACCCGCCTCATTGAGGCCAAACCAGACGGTCTCACCCCAGCTCAAAATGGGGTTTGCCTGCCCAACAGCCGCCGGTTGAATCCAAGCCTCTAGGGTAAAGCGGTCGGTCATGTCTCCTTGGAGCGATGCCAGTGCTAGATACTCGCGATCGCCATCAAATTCTAAAGCCCTGAGATTCAGCGGCTGCCGCAGCAGGGGAATATCCTCAACCTGAAGCCACTTGGGCTGATCGGGGATACGCTCTACAACAAACAGGCTATCGTCCGCGCCAAACGGGGTGCGTGCCCCGACGGTCTGCCAGTCCTCTAGGGAGAGATCGGCAGACAGATAGACACTTTGACGCACCTGCAGATCATCAAAATATTTTTTGCCATCCCCCTGGGCCCAGAGACCGATGGTTCCTGCCGTTAGTCGTCTGCGGTTGGGGTCACCCGAATTGTTGTCGTCAAACGTGTCTGCTTGAAAGACCGCCGGTTCTGGTGTGCCCTCTGGCCACACTTTGGCCCGAATCTGAGTGCGGCTGCCGATGTCGTGGACTTCAATCAGAAATCGGTACCAGATATTCGCCAGCGGATTTACGCCCGTATCTCGACCGGCAGCATCCACCTCTCGTTGATCTTGGGGGTGGGGTGCGATGTGAAACGTGGGAAACCCGCTAAACCGTCGCAGTCGATAATACTGGTCGTGATTATCAATGGCTGGGTCGGTGTAGCGGCTAAAGAAAGTCACCCCAATGCCGCTAAAATTGCCGTCTTCATCCGGTGTGGCTAACATGCGACCGGTGTAGGTATAGCGAGTCCAGGCTAGGGCCTCAGCGGACTGAAAATGGGTGTGAATGTTGTTCTCTTGGGATGGAGTGCCCAGCACAATATCCCCATCAATATCGGCGGTACGGAACAGTTCGGGCACTTCTTCGCGGCTGTTGTTGGCCCCGGTATCTAACCAGTTGGCCGGGTCTTCATCCGGTCCGTAGACAGAGAAATCTTCAGCCAATAAAGTCTCTTGATGCACCGTCAGGTCATCAAATGTTTTAGTGCCGGGACCGGCCGCCCAAATGCCGACGGTGCCAGCCGAGATTCGTATATCACTGTCATCAACGGCACGAATTTGGAAAGCGCTGGGCTCTAGGGTGCCGGCCGCCCAAACCTTGGCCCGAATCTGGGTGCGGGCTGCGTCAGTGTTGACCTCAACCAGCACAAAGTAGTCGGTCTCGGGCTGCAGCAATAGGCCAGAGTCTAAGCTGCTGTCAGGCTCAGCCGTTAGCGGCTGCACGCCTAGAGGGTGGGCCGCCAGGTGCAGCGTGGGCTGCTCAGCATCGCGCCGAAGAACGTAGTACTGGTCAATAGTTTCAGGGGTGCGGCTGAGCACGCTAAGGCCAATGCCGCTGGCGTCATCACTAAAGCGCACTTTGCCCCGGTAGCTGTAGTTGGCCCAACTCAACACATCGCCACCGGCGGGAAAATAGTGGCTATGGATGCCGTCTAGCGTCGAGTCAGTACCCAGGACGGTTCTACCCTGCAGATCTAGGGGGCCAAACAGACCAGACGCATCTTGAGGAGTGATGCGATCGCACGTATCCACCCAGCCAGTCGGGTTCTCACCCGGCAAATAGTCCTTAAAGTTGGCAATCAGCAGGTCCTCAGACCCATTTTCGGGCTGGGCCACCACCCGCAAGTTGTTAAACCGAGCCATCAGGGTTTCAGGCTGGTCGCCCGCTACCCACAGCCCCACGGCACCTGAAGTGATCCGCACATCGCTGTCATCATAGTCCGTCACTTGCGCAGTGGCCGGCTGGCGGTCACCCTCGGGCCATAGAGTTACAGCAATATTGGTGCGGTTTGCCGCATCCGTAACCTCAATCCAAAAGTGATGCCAGCCGGGCGTCGGCGTGGGAAATTCAGCCTGCTCAAGCGTCAGGGGCTGCACACCCTGGGGATGGGCGGCCAAACTAAATATCGGCTGGCCCGAGGGCCAGGTTACCTGCAGCCGATAAAACTGATCCACCTGATCAGGGTGACGGCTCAAGAAGGTCACCCCCAGCCCCCCTGCCGTTACTCCGGCTGGGATCTCTGGCACGTAGAGCATGCCGGTGTAAGCATAGTTACTCCAATCTAGAACGGCTTCACCGTCGGGCGCATAGTGGGTGTAGCGGTTCTCTAACTCTGGCTCGGTGGTGGCCGTGGCCACAAAAACAGCTTCCTGACCGCGCAGCTGCCCAATATAGCCATTCACCCGGTCCGTAACGGTAATGTCCTGCCCTTCATCAAGCGGCACATAGGCAATCAGATCGTCCAAGTCCGGGGCGCGATGGCGATCGGCGTCAATCGTCTCTAAAGTGCGTGCCTGCTCCCACAGTCTCAGATCGGCCATTTGCCCCGAAAAGCCCCGCAGTCGGGCATCGTCCGCTTGCAGGTAGGTGCCCTGAAATCGGGTCATACCGGTGGTGTCAATACCCCCCAGGTACACCACACCCACCGGGCTGAGGCGATAGCCCCGCTGTCCTGGCTGCAGACTGCCACTGCTGTGGGTATTGCTAATCTCGTCTAGGGCCACCCCGTTGAGGACACCGCGAAATTCAATATAGTCAAGGGTTTGGGTTTCATCATGAACAATGGCAACGTGGTGCCACTGGTCGGGGGTGACAGCCGTCTCACTGCTGGCCAGCACCGTTTCTTGCACGTCCGTAAGTTCGTAGTTAGCGCACCAGGCAATGGCCCGCAGCTGTTCCCGCTCTAGATAAATGGCCAGACCAGCTTCACCATCGCCCTGGCTAAAGAGCAGCTGGGGAGCTTCGGGGTTTACCGCCTGCTCGGTCGGCTTAAACCAAAACTCCAGGGTAAATTTGGGATATCGCCCCAGACCAAAATTAGCATCGTGACGCAGCACCAATAAATCCTGGTCACCATCAAACTGCAGCGCGCTGCCGGGCACGGCCACAGGTAGCTCAGGCAGCAGTGGCGCTACGGTGATGCCCCCCGGCTGAAAGTCTGCGGGCACACCTCCCAGGTATAGGGGGTTGTTATTAAGGCTCAAATCTGGGGCAAATTCGCCGGTAGTAATTTCGTTTAAAGGCCAGTACCCAATCAGCCCAGGTGCCAGGGCCGGTATCGCCCGCTGTAAAAAGCTGTTGAGTTCGCTAGCGGTGCGGGCATGGTTCCAAATTCGCACTGCTTGAATGATGCCGTGGAAAGTGCGATCGCTAAAGTCGTTACCCATGACTAAATCATCCCCACGGGGCTCAATGGCACCGTCTGGGCGATCAAACCGTTGCTCAACGCGACCGTCTAGATACAGCTCAATGGCTGCCGCACTGACCGCCACCGCCACATGGGTGAAAGTCTGCAGCGCCACCACAGACTGACTGCGATATTCCTGAGCACCAAAGGAGGTGCTGCGAAAGACCAGACGATTTTGCTCATCTACCCACAGCAGAAACTGGGTCTGGCGGTTACCCCCATTCCCTTTGGTAATAATGGTGTTGTGGCCAGCGGCCTCCAGATATATCCAAGCTTCTAGGGTGAACTGATCGGCGTCTAACCCTGTCACACCCCGCGCCGCCAAAAACTGATCCACACCATTGAAACGGTAGCCCGTTGCCCCAATCCGCTCAGGCGAAGGCTCCAACACCAGGTCAGCCCTAACCCAGGTGGGCTGAGTGACAAAGCGATCGCCCCCCGGAATCCCATGCTGTCGGTAAGGCGTCCGATCTAGCAGTTCGATACCGTGGGTTTCCGTCAGGGGCCAGTAGGCCACCAGGTTTGTTTCAAAGCCCGTCAGACGGCGATAGCGATCCTCAAAGACAGCGGCATCTGTCCGCACCTCGGACCAAATTCGCACATCCTTAATTAACCCGGCAAAGGTCATATCGCTCAGGTTGCGGCCAATGTTGACCATCAGGTTGCCAGCCGGGGGTTGCACAGCGGGCAGGCTACCCTCTTGGTCGAGTTGGCCATTGATGTAAATCTGCACTCCACCGGCCTGCACCGTTACGGCAACATGGGTAAACTCACCAGCCGTCAGCGTTTGCAAACTTGTAAGCGATTCGTCTTCAGCCGCCGAGCCATAAAAAGCCACCCGGCCATCCGGGGTCAGACACAGCAAAAAGTGAATCTCGGTATTATCTTCCATCCCCCGACTCAAGATCGGGTTTACCTGGTGACGTGACGGGTTGACCCAGGCTTCTAATGTAAAAGTCTCTTGTAGAGAAGCCAGTCCGGTGGACTCCGGCGAGACCGGGATTTGCACAAAATCATTCAGACCATCAAACTGCAGCAGTCGCTCTGAAGTATAGGGGGCGTCTAAAGAGCGCAGCGCCCAGTCGAGATCTGCAAAAGACCACTCCAGCCGCCGGGCCAGTTTTAAGAACCGATAAATGCGATCTAGTTTGCCAGCGCTTAGATTGAGTAACGTCTCCTGGGGCGGACGGGTGGGATTTTCCGAGTCTCCTGGCCCCTGTTGAATCGTCAGCTGCCCTAATCCATCATCGACCGCATTAATAAAGAACAACCGCGACAGTCCGGCATTCACCTCAAAGCGATCCAGGGCTTGATAAATCAGATCGTTCAGCTCCTGACGAGTCAGCCCGGTGCGCTCTAGAAATACGTCTACAGACGCCAAGTCTGATAGTGCCGCCGCCATCGATTCAAAGCCGTAAACGGCTTGCCCATCTACCAAAGAATCACCCAACAGGGCAAACTCTTGGGGTGAAAGGGATAGCTGTTCTCGCGGCTGGTCACCTGTTCCAAAAGCACGGTAGATTTGAGGTAACTCCAAATCCAGCTGCTGCAGATACGCCCGAATTTCGGCTAGGGGCAGATTTAGGGGCAATGACTGGGGGAATACAGCCGCTTCAACAACGGCTTCAGCATTAGGATTTTCCTCATCGGTTACGAGGGTTTCTAACACCTCATTTACCAAGTCAATATAGGGAATCAGGTTAAAGGTATTCTCCTCATCCAGCCGCAGACGAAACAGGTCAGGGCGTCGCTGGTCGAGCTGACACTCTGGGGGAATTGTATTATTTTCAATAATAGTTTCCTCAACAAACCGCATCAGATCGACAAAATAAGCCGCCGGGCTCAGCACCGATCGCGATTCATCGCATTCAATATAGTCCAAACTGTTAAACAGTCGGTCATAGCCTGGAATTTGTTGTTGCTGCTCTAAAAATGAGGCAGGAATGTTGTTAAACAGAGTCTGCTGCAGAAACGGAGAGGCCGCATCTTTCAGGTTGGCCCACACTAATGCCGCCTGCTGCTGCACTCGCACGGCCGTCTGGTGGATGCGATAAGCCTGCCGTTCGCCATCCTCTAAGCGATCTGCGTAGGTTTGAACAAACTCTGTTTCCGAAATCGCCGCTATCTTTAAGGCTGACCCCAGCTGGGGGTTGGCTTCCTTAAAACGCTCAAAAGCAGCACGATCGCTCAGGGGGCTTGAAGCAGTACTCATAGGTAGAAGTCCTAATAATAAAAGTCTCAGTCAGTCGAGAGTATGGAAACTATCGAAACGAACGAGAGCCGGGAAAAATTCTTGAAGTAGAGATTTTTAAAGCTTTGATTTTCCTCACCAACGCCTTATCTACGATAGATCGAGAGAATTCAGAATCTATGGAACAGGTTTCAAATCTCCATTTTTTGAAGATTAGCGTCAGATCTTACAGATTTGTAAACAATCAAGAGGAAACTGACTGGGCCATGTAAGCCCTACGGTTAATCAAAAAGATTTTGGAGGCTACATAACACTTGCCGATTATTTTCCTACATCCTCCAAGTTTGAGGAAATCCCAGTAGGTCCATAAGGAATATTCTCAAATAAGAAAAGCTTAGCCAAAACGGTTCTTTTAAGGCACCCTCCTGGCTAAGCGTCTTCCTCAGGCTGTCCAATTGTTTAAGATCGCTCAAAGCTTTGTATTACTAAATACTTCAACACTTTCTACAGTACCGTCTAGTTATTTTCCCGATAGCTGCTTCATACTTTTTTCACAGTCTGGTCTGAAGATCGGCGGCCGCCTTACGTGCCTCTACGATTGCCTGCCAGTCTAGACTCGGCACCTGGTGGCCGCCATCTAACGAAAATTGCTTGCGGGTCGCCACACAGCCTGGTTTACTGTTTTATTTACCGGGGGTGCGATCGCACCCTTACCAAAATCGCAACAAACACTAGCGTTTACGAGCAAAGTCATCCCATCCGGTACGCCCATCGTAGATGTAACATCCAAATAGTATTTACACCACCAACTGCCAGACAAGAGATTGCCAAACTCTTCTCATCGCTAGACTTTAGCAATCTCGCTAACAACAAACTGTTATGACATCTTTTTTGAGCACAGACAAAATGAGACTTTAAATTATCAGCCAATTGTTGGCTAGCATACAATTAACCCTTTGAATGGCGCCTAAAGTTTAAAATTCCAGATTTAGCACGGATACTAAGGAAGACTATACCGTCAACCAACCCCCGGTCACTATATGAAGCCGCTCATTCATCGCACCAAGATTGTAGCCACCATTGGTCCTGCCAGTCGTTCTCCAGAGGTAATTAAGCAGCTTCTGCTAGCCGGAATGAACGTGGCACGCCTAAACTTTTCCCATGGCAACTATGCTGACCACGCCGAACAGATTCGTCAGCTACGCGCAGTTTCCGATGAACTCGATCTACCCTTAACCCTTCTGCAAGACCTACAGGGGCCCAAAATTCGAGTTGGTCAGCTCCCCGCTGACGGTATTGAGCTGCAGCCCGGCGACACCTTAACCCTGGTACCAGCGACAGAGGAACAACCCGGCACAGTCACCATTGATTATCCCTATCTGGCTGAGGAAGCTGCCATCGGCACCCAAATATTGCTAGATGACGGTTTACTAGAACTAAAAGTTACAGCGATTCGAGATAACACAGTACAGTGCACCGTTGTGATCGGCGGTATTCTTAAAAGCCGGAAAGGCGTCAACCTCCCGAGCCTTAACCTACGGCTGCCTTCCATGACTCAAAAAGATAAGGAAGATTTAGCCTTTGGTGTAGAACAGGGAGTAGACATGATCTCCCTAAGCTTTGTCCGCACGTCCAAGGACGTCCAAGGACTCAAGGCGTTACTGGCCGCCAAGGGAGCAGATATCCCTGTAGTTGCCAAATTAGAAAAACCCCAGGCCATTGATAACCTTGAAGCCATTGTCAACGAATGCGACGCTGTCATGGTGGCACGGGGAGATTTGGGTGTAGAAATGAAACCCGAAAAAGTCCCCCTCATCCAAAAACGCATCATTCGTCTGTGTAACCAAAAGGGTATCCCCGTCATTACCGCTACTCAGATGCTAGACAGCATGACCCACAGCCCCCGCCCTACCCGTGCCGAAGCTAGTGATGTTGCCAATGCCATTATCGACGGCACCGATGCAGTCATGCTGTCAGGAGAGTCTGCGGTTGGGAACTATCCGGTAGAAGCGGTCAAAATGTTGGCACGGATTGCCACCGATGTAGAGCCCGAGATAGACTACCCTAACTTTCCACCTCAAAAAATAGACGTTCCTGACGCCCTCAGCGAAGCCCTTAACGCCATCGACCATGTGCTAGATCTGCAGTGCATTGTCGGGTTTACAGAAACAGGATACACCGCCCGCCTGGCTGCCGCAGAACGAACTAAAGCAACGGTCGTAGCCCTGACAGCTAACCCCAAGGTTTATCGACAGCTGAATGTAGTGTGGGGAGTCCGTCCTGTTTTATTAGAACAGCTAGACGGCTCACTAGAAACCCTATTTGACCAGATAGAAACCTGTTTACTAGAAAAGAAATTTGCCGCCCCAGGAGATCGAGTATTGTTACTGGGGGGCCTACCCATCAAAGTCTCCGGTTCCACTAATTTTCTTAAAATTCACACCATTGGTTCAGGTCAAATGATTCATTAGAGAACCGTCTTAACGCAAGAGCAATTGCTGGTTTAGGTAATAAATCGATCTAGATCAGTAACTATTTAACAGCCTCTCATACCTAAAACCATCCCGAGGATCAGCAATACCCAACAAGATATCTCATCAAAAAACATTAAGAAGTGCCTATTCATATGCGCTTCCGCTGACAGAAATAGGCACTTTTCTATAATTAGTGAGACAGTTTAAGTATTTAACAATGGCAAATCTTTTTCACCTGGCATTTCCAGTTGGCAATATTCTTGAGACAAAGCAATTTTATGTTGACGGTCTTGGCTGCAAGCCGGGCCGAGAATCTCCCAGTGCCTTGATTATGAACTTTCAAGGACATCAGCTGGTCGCCCACGTGACCCGTGACACCCTATCGACCCAAGGCAGTATCTACCCCCGCCACTTTGGTCTGGTTTTTGATGTTGAAGCAGAATGGGAATCTCTAGCCGAACGGGCCAAAGCGCAAAAGCTCAAATTTTACCAAGACCCCTAACAACGCTATGAAGGATCCCCGTGAGAACTTCGCACCTTCTTTCTAGAAGACCCGTTTCACAACCTGTTGGAGTTTAAATACTACTGCCACCCCAGCGCCATCTTTGGTGAAAACCGCCATGCCCAGGTAGGGGAAGCGGCTCTGGTCTAATAGATTAACCCATGGGCAATGGCGGCCAAACTACGTTCGTCCCACAGCATGCCATCGTGGGTCCGCACCGGCAATCGTTGATTTTCACCGATGGGTAAACAGCAGTGATATGCCGGTAAAACCAGCACATCATAGGGAGTCCATAGCCACAGCGGTCGACAGACTGATAGCTGTTCCATATCCTGGTTTAAATCTGCCAGAAACGCACTGCCCGGACGCATTTGTGTCACCCCTATATCCCGCCGAAACCAGGCCAGCATCGAGCCATGGTGGGGTACAACTACACCAATAAACCGCCGCACACGCCGTCGTCCATCCAAACGCTGTAAATAGTAGCGACTGGCCAAACCGCCCATACTAAATCCCACCAGTGAAAATGGCTGTTCTGCCCCCAGAGATTGCTTAACAAAGTTATACAGCTGCTCTGCCTGCTGCTCTATGGAAATGGTTCCGTTGTTGGGAGTGAGGCTAACGGCATAAACGCTCCAACCTCGATTTTCCAAATAGGGTCGTAGCCGCCCAAAAATACCAACCGTATTCCACAGACCATGGACTAGCACCACCGCTGGTTTGTCGTTATGTGTCACCCTTGCCCCGACCCTCTAGCCAAAACAAAAATATAACGATGCCAATAACCCCCATCTGTACCGCCAGATTGGGTAAAGCAGTCTCTACGTTTTTACCAGCAATCAGCTGAGTTAAAAACACAAACGCCCCCAGCAGACCCGATGCACCAACAGCGCCATAGATCAGCTTACGCAGTCCCTTAAACGGTGACTGCGTCTCTTTCACTAAACGATTAAACTGCTCTTGACTCATGCCAGATGGCTTAATAGGCATCGGCTCTTTCGCCTTAGATTCAGACTCTTTGGCCATACAGAAGTTACTCAAGACACCAGTTATTATTTTTTCAAACTATGTCCCATCTCGATAGCCTCGACTGCTATACTCATTGTCCAATATGTCAATTCGTTCAATATGCCAACGTGGCTCAGTGGTAGAGCACTCGATTCGTAATCGAGCGGTCGCGGGTTCAAATCCCGCCGTTGGCTTT
>ERZ1740070.1009-NODE-1009-length-18159-cov-6.260384_pt1 | contig 18159 bp, 10 predicted proteins | sample MGYA00581734_ERZ1740070 | MGnify/ENA primary metagenome ERZ1740070 (study PRJEB43018, sample SAMN04849744) | marine metagenome | isolation source: floating plastic debris | place: Pacific Ocean | collected 2008-09-01 | study: EMG produced TPA metagenomics...
CCCGGCGCATCATTCGTGTGCAGCGTCGACAGAACCAAGTGCCCCGTCAGCGCCGCCTGGATCGCGATCCGCGCCGTCTCCTCGTCGCGGATTTCGCCCAGCAGCACCACGTCCGGGTCCTGCCGAAGAATCGACCGCAGCGCGCCCGCAAACGTCAGCCCGATCTCGCTGTTGACCTGCACCTGCCGGATCATCGGCAGCTGCACCTCAACGGGGTCCTCGATCGTCATCACGTTCCGGTCGGGCGTGTTGAGCCGCTTCAGCGCCGTGTACAGCGTCGTCGTCTTGCCCGATCCCGTCGGCCCGGTCACCAGCACCATGCCGTGCGGCTCATCGACCGCATTCTCAAAGATGTCCACAGCGCCAGGATGGAACCCAAGCTCCTCAAACCCGCGCAGCTCCGCGCCGCTACCCAGCAAACGCAGCACCGCGTTCTCGCCCCACACCGTCGGAATGATGCTCAGTCGCACGTCGATATTCCGCCCGCGATGGCGGAACCGGAACTTGCCATCCTGAGGCCGACGCGTCTGCGTCAGATCCAGCGCCGCCATCACCTTGAGCCGTTGCACCAGCGCGGTGTGCTGCGACCGCGCAGGCCCTTGCCGCTGCTGCAGCGAGCCATCGATGCGAAACCGCAGGTGCAGATCGTGCTCATCGGGCCCGAGATGGATATCCGAAGCGCCGTCCTCAGCCGCAGCCGCCAGCATCTGGTTGACCGCCGCGATGATCGGCGCGTCGTCATCCCCATCGCTCGTGTCGTCGATCGTGACCGCCGCCGCATCGCCGTGCCCCGCGGTCAGCGAGTACGCACGCGCAATCAGCGCATCGAGCGCCTCCGCCTCGCACAGCACCGGCCGAACATCCGCCCGCAGCACCGCGCGAAGCCGGTCAACGCCGCGCAGATCGAAAGGGTCGGCCATGCCAACCGTGACAACGTCATCAATCGCAAATAGCGGGAACGCCGTGTGCCGCTCCGCGATCGACCTCGGCAGCAGCCGGGCGTTCATGATGTCAACGTCAAACCACGCAAGGTCCGCGAACGGCGTCTCACACACCGCAGCCCGCGCAATCGCGACCTGTCGGCCCGTCACCACGCCCGTCTCGATCATCGCCGCGAGCCGATCGCCCGCGCCCGCAGCCGCCTCGCGCACCGCGTCCTCGCTCGCAACGCCCTCTTCGACAAGCTGGGCGATCACAAAGTCGTCGTAGCTATTCACGCCACAGCCCCCCGTGACCCGTCGCCATCTCCCCGCGTTGCCTCGCGCCCGTCCCCGCTCCCGTCAATCAGGTCCATGAGCGCATCAAGCGAAGCCCCGGGCGCACCAGCAAACGCAAGCCCCAGGTAATACCGAGGCTCGGCGCTGGTCATCTGCACACGCTTCACAACACCCTCAACGGAGATCGTCGAACCGCCATCACAATCGACCGAAACGCGCAGCGTGCAGTTCGCCGGCATAAAGCACGCCGTGCTCAGCCCCACACCGCCCGCGCTCACATCCACAACCCGGCACGCCAGCGCACCATCCGTGCCCGTCGCCGAGCCGGTCAGGTGAACACGCGAAGCGTCCTCACCCGCGACCACAGCCTTCGCCGCCAGATCGCACGCCCGCCGGCTGTGTGCACGCACAACAAGCTCTTGCTTCTGCTCTCCAGCCGGCATGTGTGTCGCGCCTCCGATAGCGAGTCTGCTCTAGACGCGGCCCGGAACATGCCGGGCCGCGTGTCGCAGCGATATCGGGTCCACACTCGCGAAGAGTGTCGTGAATGTGTCACCCCAGCAGGCGTATCGAGAAAGCTGTTCCGTCTGTGCGGATTACTCGCGGACGAATCGTCTCATTCCCTCGCCAACCTGTCGCAATCCCGGGGGTCGGCGGCTGGTTATCGGCCGAGCCGCCACCGGCATGCGTCGCCGAGCATCTCGACGCGGTCTCGATCCGCCCGACTCGCCAGGCACCCCCATGACAGACCCAATCCAAACGCGCCCCCAAAACAACACAAGCCCCGCCAATCGGCAGGGCTTGGTCTCGAGAAGGGGTCTCAAGATCGAGTCTCAAACACGGGCGAAGGGAGTCGAACCCCTAACCTCCTGATCCGTAGAAAGGCGCAATCCACTCTAATGGCCTTTAAACGCGGTTTATCGAGGTTCTAGTTTCCAAAAACGGATACTTTGGTGGATACACGGACCACCTGATCGGCGTCAGATTTCACCTTACCAGCGGTCAGATTTTGGGCGGACTCGCCCCACGATTGTCCAAGAATTTTGGACAATCGTGCGGTTGCTCGTGTGCGTCGGGCACCCGGCTCAGTCGGCAATCGTATTGACAAGTACGGAATATATCTGTATAGTCATGGTATCAGATAGACGATGACTCTGGACGCCACCCAGCTCGATCGGGCTCTCCGGGAAACCGGCGAGCGGCTTGCCGCCGAGGGCGATACGGGAACGGTCCGTCTATACCTCGTTGGCGGCTCGGCCGGACTGCTGAGCGGATGGCTGTCCGGGGCTCGGTCCACGGGCGATGTCGATGTGACGCAGGCGGAGCCGGCGGAGGCATGGGAAGCGGTCATCTGGGCGGCGGCGGAGGTCGCGGACGAGTTGGGATTGCCGGCGACCTGGTTAAACGACAAGTGCCGCGTGTACGCGTGGTGCCTGCCGCTTGGTTGGAAGGAGCGGAGCGAGCCGTTGAGGACATTCGGGCCTTTGGAGGTGTGGCGGATCAATCGGCAGGACTTCATCGCGGCGAAGGTGGTCTCGGCCCCGAGCCGGCCGCAGGACTACGAGGACCTGCTCGCGGTGAAGCCGACAGCGGAAGAGCTCGACTTCACTGACGAGCACCTCCATCGCTTGGAGCAGGAGTCGCTCGATCCGGATCAGTCGTTCGAGGATGCTCGGGCAATCATCGAAGCACTGCGAGGTGTGTTGTGAACAGGAAAGCCAATGACAATGTGGAACGGGACTGGGCACGCGTCGGCGTGCTGTTCGGCTGTGAGCCGAGCCGCGAAACTCCCGACCTTGAGCGCTTGCTTATCGACACCGCCCGCAAGTGCCCGGACAACGCGCGCTTGCTTCCGCTCGCCGTGACTTGGCTCGTCGAGTACGGACAGTTCGTCGCCCGGCACCGCCTCAAGCGGCTCGTGCAGACCGAGCTTGAGCCCGAGCCGCAGGCGATCCTGGGTTTGCTCATTGAGGAGGCTGTGCGTCACGGCGCGACACGTGAGTTGTTGATTGTCTCGGAAGAGTGCCATCCCTTGTCTCCGGCCGTCCCGCTGTCACGAGTGCAGCGTGACCAGACATCGCTTGCACACATATCTGAGCGTCGGGCGTCGGATGTTTCACAGAAGTGCGGCGTGTGGACGCCGCCGGTTGAGCCGAAGCCCGACGCAGTGCGTTCGGTGACTTGGCTGCTCGACCATAACACTGAGTACCGCGAACGGGTCATCCGCAAGGGTGATCTCCGAGTGAGCATCATCGAGACACTGCGCCGTGACGTGCCCGGGCACTGGGTCGCTTCTGAACTTGCTCTGTCCCGCATAAGTGGAGCGACTCGGGCGGCAGTCAGAAAAGCACTGGAAGCCCTGCGGCTCGAAGGTGTTGTTTGTGTTGGGACAGAAGTGATCAACGATCGTGATCACCCTGTTTCATTGACCGAAGGCCTCACGGCAGCGCGTTAGCCTCGGACAGAAGGTTGTTCGGACTCCACACCCGCTCGGCGAGCTGCCGGTAGAGCATCTGCCGGGCGTCCAGATCGGCCTTCTTGAACTCAGCGTGCGGGCGGAAATCGAGTCCGGTTTGGGTCACGAACCGTTTGAAGCCCGGGTCGTTCTCGTACGCGAGCTCGTGCAGGCTCTGGGCGAGCAGGTTCTGCTTGATGTAGTGCTCCCGCTTCTTGTCGTACGGGTCGTCGTTGTAGCTAGCGTTGAAGCTCTTGGGCAGGAGCAGCAGCCCGCCGATGCGGTTGCGATACTCGGCGAAGTCGCTGGGATGGCCAAACTCTTCGGTGTGTCGCTCAAAGTGGTCCGCCCAGATGTGCTCGACCTCGTACCCGTTTTTGCCCTTGCGGCTCATGTACGCTGCGTAGTGGGATGGGCGGCCCGACGAGGTCTCAATGAACGCGGTCATCCGCGCGAGCAGGCGGTGGATGAGCTTGCGGTTCATCCCGTGCAGGGCGAAGCGGTCGTTGTTGCTGAACGCGTCCTCGTCGGCCTCCAATCGCCCAGCGAGGAACTCAGCCAATTCGTTCGGGCTCTTGCCGCGGATCTCCTTGATGACGAGGACGAACATGTTGTACTGCATGTTCGAATAGCCAGTGGATTTGCCGTTCCAGATCCTGCGCGCGAGAACGATGTCGAGATAGCCGGCAGTGATGCGGATCTTGCGGAGTATGTCGGCCTCGGTGTCGCCCCGTCGGATCGCGGCAAGGAGCACGGGATACTGGAGCGTGAAGTTGTTCTGGGCGTTGTAGAAGACCGCCTCCATGCCCTCGGTGAGTGTCTCCGCGGCGTGGCGGATACGGCGGTACCACTTGGCGTAGAAGGCGAAGTCTTCCTCAATGAACCGGGCAAACTCCACATGGGCGGTAAGGCCGAGGTCTGCCTCGTGGTCGCGGACCCAACGATGGAACTCGGTTCCGATGAGGCCAAAGTCTCGGGGCTGGGCTCCGCGTTTCCGCTCGCGGGTGTTCTGTGCATGCTGGCTGCGAAGCCATGCCTTGATCGCGTCGGCGTCTTCTTCCTTGCCGATCTCCTGCAACTTGGCGATGTGCTCACGCCACACCTTGCTCGCCCGGACGCGGGTATTTGCGTCGGTGATGTTGGCAAGGAGATAGCCCTTGAGCATATCGGTAGGCGTGAGCGACAGACCGCGGTCGTTCATCGTCTCGAAGATGGTGTACGCGTCTGCGTCGGAGTAGGCCGTGATCTCGACAAGATGAACATTCTCGATGAGCCAATCGGCAAAATACGGAAGCGTGTCGCCGCCGATCTCTTCAGGGAAATGCTCTTCGATGTCCTGGTAGCGGTTCAGGATGTTGGTGACGGACTCGGGGTGCCCATTGTCATCAAACGACTGCCCGGTGAACAAGGCCTCCATGCAAGGCGTTCGCTCGGGTACGTCGAGGTTGAAGGACCGCTTGCCGAACTTCTGTGAGAAGATCAGGTCGGTGAGTTGGCCCTTCTGCTGCTCGTCTTGGAGATGACGGTGGATGTAGATGAGCAGAAGTGTGAGCGATGTGAGCCGCTGTTGTCCGTCGATGATGAACTTGTGACCGTCTTTGTCGCTGATGATGATCGAGCCAAGAAAGTAGTGCCCGTAGGTCTCAACAGCCGAGCGTTCGTTGCTCTCGTCGTGGCTTTCGGCAAACTTCTCCGACAGATCGTCAAGGAGTTCGGTGATTTGCTTTCGCTCCCAGCGATACTCCCGCTGGTAGTAGTCGATCGAGTATTTCGAACCGCTGAGCAACGATCGGATGTTTTTCGCGTCGCCTCTGATCTCTCGCATCTGCATCCTCGCTCGGCTGAGTGACTGTCAACTGGGCCGCTCATTGCTGGTTGCCGTAGTTACGGCAAGAACACCGCGCATCAACTGCCCGACATAGTCCACCGTCTCATCGGTTTGGAATAGCACACCGAGATTGGCAAGATCATCTCGGGTCAGTGTGCGCCCGCTGTCGGCCCATCCCAGGCTCGCGAACGCTGTGTTCGAGAGGACAAAGGCATGGAGCGAGAGGTCGTCGCACTGTCGCGCGATGATCTCCTGAAGCCTCGGAATCTCTGCGCTCGCAAACTGGATCTTCGGGTCGTGGAGCTGATGGTACATGAGACCTTTAGGGTCAACGAACACCAGGTGCTCGGCCCCCTCTCGGCAGATCCAAAGCAGAAAATCGGGGAAGAAGTTGGACGCCTGGAAGAAGCCAAGACCGGTGACGGCCTGATTGCGCAGCAGATAGACATCCAGCCCATCTCCATGCTCCCGGCACCACTTCGCGAGGTCATCAACGAAGGCGGCCTCCCATTTGTCGAGTGCGACCGGATTCATACGAATCTGGGCGTTCTTGCCAACATAGAGCAGTGGCTGATAGAGATGACCTGTGAACGGCACGGTGCGCCACCATGTCTTTGACCATGCTGCCAGCGGCTCGGCTGCGACTGCCTCTTTCAACTCGGTGACGAAGCCAGCGATCCGTTCGATGTCGTCGGCCGACTGCACGAGATCGGTAGTCTCGATCGTGTAGCTGTCGATCATGCTCGGGTCGTCAGCGTCGACCTCGCCGACTTCGAGGTAGGGGGCCTCCCAGCGTCCGCGGACGAACCTGTAGAACCGCTCGGAGTACGCGTTGATGAGTTGTTGGGCCATTCGTTGCCACTGCTCACGGTTCTCGTAGCGATCGAGGCGCATATCCGCCTCGGTGGCGTGCAGCGTGTACCAGTGATCGGATTCAAGCAGCGAACGGATCGCGTTTCGATCCGCATGCAGCCGGTCGAGCCCGCGTGTCGCCTTGAAGGTCTCAAGGGCGAAAAGCAAGGCATCAACATCGAAGAACAAGAGTGGGATCTTCTTGAGACTCTGCTTCGGAAGCTCCCCGGCTTCGCCGAGCGCAGCGGTGATGTCCTTCTGTTCCCCGCGAATACCACGGATCCTCGGCAGCCAGTTCAGGCGGGTCGGGTGCGATCGGATCCATGCATCAGAAGGCTCCGTTTCCGATGGTGGGCGGAGTCGGACCACGGGGCCGAGTTTCCGGAACGCCTGTCCTCGCTCCACCTGAACGCCGTCGATCGTGTCTCTCAGCCGGAGTGTCCGCAAGCGACGATCGGGCAGTGTCTTGACAACGGGAAGATCCCACACCTGCCGATCCTGGGCCTCGGGGATTTCCTCGAAGATCCAGTCTCGGAAGTTCTTCATGTAGCTCGCTTGGATACCGAACACCTGGAGCGTTTCGACCTGACGCAGGTTCTTCGGCGGCGATGGCTTTTCAGCGAGCACGGATGACCGCCGCAGGCTCATGCCGTACCCACGCAGCCGCACGCCGCGGCCGAAGAGCTGGATGATCTGCGTGCCCTCGCCCTTGCCCATGTTCATCAGGCCGATGGACGAAACACGCCACGAATTCCACCCCTCGGTGAACTTGCGTGACCCCACGAGCAGGTTGATCGTGCTGTCGTCCCGATTGATCCCCTTGAAGAGCGACGCCCGGTTTACATCGTCTTCCAGACGGGTGATCCCTTCCTTCTCGCAGGCGTCGGCCACGGCTCCGGGCTCGCCGACGTTGACCACCCCGAACGGCTCACCCTCACCCACCTTGAGCGCCAGCTCACCCGCCGCCTCGCGGAAGAGCTGCACCGTGAGCGAACAGCCGCCCGGCGCGTGGAAGATGTCGCGGAGGATGCCCTCGTGCAGCTCTCGTGCCAGCGCGGCATGGTCGCCGGACAGATCCAAGTGCGGCAAGCGATTTGCGAGCAGGTCGCGTCCGGCGTCGTCGATCATGCCCTCGTCGAGCAGGCTCTTGATCAGATCAATCGCGGCGGTTTGGTCGGCGAGGAACTGCTTGATGAACAGCAGCACCTCCACGACATCCGAGACCGACACCTTGTCGTCCTTGCTGGAGACCTTGCCGCCCGTCACCGTGTGCCCGACGAACACCCAAAGCGGCTTATCAATCCGGAACGGCTTGATCCGCTCGCCGCCATCCATCCAGACACGCATCTGTTGGTAGAACAGCAGCAGCGCCGCCGTCAGGTACCGCGTCTGCTTGTCGTCGTCCTCAAGGTTGAGGATCGTGAAGTCCTTGCCGTACCCATCTCGGTAAAAGCTCCGGTACGCGTAGTCGAACAGGATCGATCGGGCGTACTGCACCCGCATCCCCTCGTCGCCCTGCACGGCCTCCTTGAAGGTCGCCGAATACTCGAAGGTGAACCCGCCCTCGGCGAGTTGGTTCCGTCGGCTCAGCCATGCCCCCTCGCCGCCCGCCCCCGCGCCGCGGTGCCCCTCGTCAACCAGCACGAGGTTGCACCCTTCGAACGCCTCGGTCGCGACGGTCGATTTGCCGTGGTCTTCGCGGAATTTGTGGATCGACAGGATCTTCACGGCCTTGCGCGCCTGATCCGCGAACAGACCATCCACACCCGCCTCGCCGACCGAGACGACCTCGAACCCCGCCCACTTCAACTCGTCAGCGTGCTGGTCGCTCAGCCCGTCATTCGGCGTCACGAGGATCACCTGATCGAGCTTGGGCCACTTGCCCGCCTTGTGCGCCCGGTCGTGGTACCACTTGAACTGCCGGATGTGCATGTGCATGAGCAGCGTCTTGCCGCTGCCCGTGGCGCACCAGAACGCGAGCCGGGAGAGTTGGTTCTTGGGATCACCGTCGTCGTCGCCCGTCGGCTGCGTCGGAAACGGGTGGACCCAATCCGGGTGCGCCGCGTCGCCGAGCCGATCGTTGTGGGCGGCGATCACGCCGTTGAGCTCATCCCGCAGCGCCCCAGCGTCGTCGAAGTACCGATCCAGAAACATCTCGGTGAATAGCAGCGCCAAGTACTGGTGATACTTCCACTCGATCGCCGCGTGGCTGTGCTGCACGCGTGCGGTGTTGATCGCCTGCGTGTGCTCCAGGATGTTCTGCTCGTACGCCTGCAGCCGATCGAACGGCAGCACATCCCCATCGCCCACTGTGGGCAGCACACCCGCGATCGTCTCGTAAAACCGGTGCAGCCCGGTCCGCTCGTCGATGCCGCCGGGCGAATCGGGCGAGACCTGAAACCGCTCTTTGAACTGTTTGAGGTCCTCGACGCCGAGCAGACCCAGCGCCCACCGGAACAGCACCGTCTGCCCATGGAAGTCCATCTTGGGCTTGCCCCGCCGTGCGGCCTTCTTCTTGGTCGTCTTCTTTGCAGCCCTCTTCGCCATTTCACGCACCACCTATCGACTCAAGGCTGCTCAACCATCGGTCAAGCCACGGGCAACCGGCGCGAAGCTCGTCGAGGCCGGCCGCGTCGGCGGCGAGAACGCCCCATGCAACTTTGTCGTATCGCGGAAGAATCGTGGCCAACCGCTTCGATGGAGCCGTAGTGGGGCCGTCATCAATCTGCTCCACTAAGCCGCCACACTGTTCGAGTACCTCGTTCAGCTTTCCCTCTATCAAATCAGCGGAAAAGTCACCGGCGTTACTCTGCAGGCTTTCGGCGGTGGTCTCCGGAACAGCAAACAACAAGGACTCGAACTCGTGCAACTGAACACACGGGATGAAACGACCCCCCATGTCAGCATCAAGATCATCTCGAAGAGCATCCTCTACATGCAGTCCGCGATCGGCAGGGGGCTTTCCGGGGGCAGTCGCACGACCGGGCCATGAGTCGGGCATGGCGTAGTAGTCAACGAGCACGCCCACATGCCAATCCACACGCTGTTTGGCGAGACGGCGGATCTCGTTCCTGTACACCGGCCATGCCGATATGCCGCCGCGTTTGCGTTGTGGCTTGCCGACAAGGGTGCCCGCAACCGAAACCCCCGCTCGATGAAGGCCGGGTGCGATCACGCTGCGGCAGAACTCTCGCTCAGTTTGACCCTCGCAGAGCACGATGACATCACGCATCGTTCACCCCGCCGCGCACATTGCCCTTTAGCCAGAGCTCCCCGAGGCTGAACTCATCTAGCCACGCATCCAGCGCATTGGCATCGAGTCGTTGGAACCGACTCGCGCCATCAACCTGATCCACGGTGATGACTTGCTCGGGCTCGAACTCGCTCAGGAGCACCGGAGACTGCGTGGCCGCGATGATCTGTGTTCGCTTCGACGCTGAGCGAAGCAACCCGGCGAGAATCGATAAAGCCTCGGGGTGAAGGCCGAGCTCCGGCTCGTCAACGACGATGGTCGAGGGTGGGCTCGGCTGCAGCAAAGCTGTGGTCAGGCAGATAAAGCGAATCGTCCCGTCGGACAGGTGACCGGGGGAGAAGATGTAGTCCTTGCCCTTCTGCTTCCAGGTCAGCCGAACCTGATCTTCGGCCTTGCCTTCCTTCACCGTCAGCACAAAGTCGTCGAAGTACGGAGCGATCCGCTGAATCGTCTTCCGGATACCCTGATAGACCTCTTCATGGTCTTCTCGAAGCCCAAGGAGAAATGCCGCTAGATTTTCGCCGCTTGGGCGGAGCTTGTCCATCTGCTCGATCCCACTGTCCCGACGCATCCCAGCCGTGATGCTCGTGTCATGAAAGTGGTAGACATTCCAGTTTGATACAGCGTCCCACACATACCAGTTCTGTCCACGCTCTGTACGCATCCCTGATTCATTCCGCTTCTTCGCGAGCGTCGATTCGTAGAGCCCAGACGAGATTGTGCGCAAGTTGCCCTTGGGAATGTACTGCGTCTCTTCACTATCGATATAAATGCCACCATCTGCCGTTGGCCGTAATGCAAAGCAGTATCGATTCTGACCAAATGTCAAATCCGCGTCTATTTGCTCGGTGTACGCAATGCCGTTGAAAAAGTATCCATCAGCTGGCGCACTTGACTTCATATAGCTCTGCAGTCGCTCCTCAACCATCGCACGCAGCACCCGGAAGAACTCCACGAAGTTGCTCTTCCCCGCGCCGTTCGCACCGATCAGGATGTTCAGATCACCGAGCTCAAAGTCTTCAACCGCCTCGATCGACTTGAAGCCCCGGATCGTCAGTCTGTCGAGTTTGCGGCCCATCAGGTTCCGCCCTCCGTGTCCTCAAACATCTTCCGCTTGAACGCCTCCTCGATCGGCCAGACCGTGCGGATCTCCGCCGTCGGCTGGGGGAGGGTCACCGGGCCGTTGATGTAGATCTGGTGGTAGTCGCGGTGCTCGGTCCGCTCGGTCGTCGCCTCGCGGTGCCGGGCCATCCAGGCGTCGAGCACGGCCGCGTCCTGCTCAGGGTCGTCCGTCAGCGTGCGCCACACGACCAGCACGCGGGTGTCGTTGCCGTCGTTGAGGATGCCCTCCACCCGCTGAAACTTGAACGGGGCGTTGCTGTCGGGGGCTGCATCACGCCGAAGTCGGCCGGTGAGCTTCAGCCGTCCGAGCCCGTCGTCGTGCTCGGCGCGCTCGAACTCGGCGCTGTACCGCTCGATCGGGCCGTAGGCGCTCACCCGCAGCCCGAGCAGGTAGTTGAAGGTCTCGACCAGGTCCACCCGGTGCCGCTTGATCTCGTCGTCGCCGGCGAGCTGGGCGTTGATCGCGTGCCCCCACGGGTCGCGGAAGATGTCCAGGTCGAGCAGGTGCGGCCCCATCTCCAGGTCGAGGGCGTAGCGGATCAGGGCGTCGGCCTCCTCGGCGGGCCGCCCGTCGAACATGCCGCCCGTCGGGGCCGGCAGGTTGTTCAGGGCGTCGTCGTAGGACTCGACGGCGAAGCATCTAACAAGAGCAGACTGGCCGTCACTATGTTCTTGGGCCTGCCCGGCTCTCCATGAAGAGCTATACAGGGCCTTCTTAACTCGCGGTATGAGAACGCGGTCGTAGTAGCCGCCCATCTCGACCAGCGCAAATCTACGCGTGCCTCCATCTAATCGATTAAGGTCTGCGACCGAGTGTCCCGTGGTTCCGGATCCCGCGAAGTAGTCCAAGACGATTCCGGACTGCTGGTTGCCCATGGCTGCATCTACGCAATCTTGAACCGTGAACACTGATTTCGGAAAGGTAAAGTCATTATCCGGGAGCATCTCGTTCAGAATCCGGCTTCCCCAAGAGTTGGCCGAGTACTTCTTGTCTGCCCAAACCGTCTTGTAATTGAATCTCACCTTGCGACGAATGATGTCCCAAGTTCCGGTGTCCTCGTCGTACTCTGCGGTCAGCTCATGGCGGATCGTCGGAACAGTTGCCCACGCGAAAGTCCACTTACGCTCTTCAAGCGAGTCATCGTCGAGCTTGTTGACCGGATACACCTCGATCACACCGTCATCCCGCTCGACGTTGCGACCAGTCGGATGGAAATCATCATCTGACACATCACCAAAACCAATGATCTCGCCGTCTTTGACGAGAATCGGGTAGAAGCAGTTCTTCGCGTCTGTCCGAAGGTGCGAACCCTTCGAGACATTCCGCAACGGCCGTACATCAGGATTGTCGTCACGCGCCTGAAGGCCAATGGAACCAGCTGGCGCGTCGTGTACGAAGTAAGCGTACTCGTGAGTAGCTGAGAAGTTGTTGCCCTGCTGCCCGGTGGCGTTGTGCACCACGGTGACCGGTGTGACTTCTCGCGATGGGAAGGTTTGTCGGAGAAGAAAGCCAAGACGCTCTTGCTCGACTTCATCGATTGCCATGACCCAGTTGGTCGCGGGGGCCAGGTGTCGGCACGACTCTTGGACTCGGTCGCCAATCAACGTCATCCAGCTTGAGTGCTTGAATGTGTTCTTGTAGAGAATCTCGGATGATTTCGCGTTGTACGGGGGATCGAGATAGACGCACGCGACGTCGTGAGACAGTGAAGGCAGAATGAGGCGAACAGCGTGGAAATTGTCGCTGTTAGCGAGTGTGCCTGTAACTGCATCATCGAGAGTTGAAGCACCGACGAGCACTTCATCGCTCGTCAACAACTCCGCCGTAAACGCCTCATCGAACAGCCGCGTGTCCACGACCAGCTTGTCGCAGGCATCGAGATACGCCCGCGTGCCCCACTCGGCCCCGCCGAAGAGCCCGCCGGCGTCGCCCTCGGGCTTGAACCCCAGCCGCTCCCACTCGGCCCACTGTTCGGCGTTCTCGGCGACCGTGTCGCGCAGCCGCTCGGGCACGCGGTCCACGGTGACGAGCCAGCTCGTGCCCAGCACGAACTTCTTCTTGAGCCACAGCTTCTTCTGGAAGTTCTCCAGCGATTCGAGCAGCTCGATGACCTTCGACGCGACCCGCCGGATCGCCCGGACCCGCCCCTGCACCCGCTGGAGGTGCTCGGCGGGCGCGGCGTCGAGATCGTCGAGGCGGACGACCTCGTTCTTGATGTAGAAGTCCAGCTCCCGCCGGAGGAAGCCGCCCAGGTCCTTGTGGATGAAGTAGTCAAAGGTGTTGCGGGCGGTGAATGCGTCGAGGTGCTTGCCGAGGAGGGTGCGGCCGGGCTTGTCGGGCGTGTCGCTCAGCGAGAGCACGGCGTCGCGCCATTCGGCGGGGATGTGCTCGATGGCTCGCTGCTCGGCATCAGCGCAGAACTGCGTCCGCTCGTCGCCCTTCTTGGGCGACTTGTCCTTGGCGTAGTCGCCGCCGAAGATCGCGACCGCCCCGTCGGCGGCCCGTTCCTTCTCGGCCTCGCTGGGTGCCTTGAAGTGGAGCCGGAAGGTGAGCGTGTCGGCCCCATTGTCAGATGAGGCAACGACGGGGTTGTCGTCCACGAGGATGTACCGCCGCTTGGCCTCGTCGGGCTCCTTGTTGTTGCCGGTCTCCTGGGTGGCGTCCACGAGTGCGAAGCGTACGCGCCGCCCGGCCGGAAGCTTGAAGCGGTAGTCCTTGTGCCACTCGCCGGACTTGATGTAGTACTGGTCCTTGTTGGCCCAGTGGAGGGTGACCTCTTCGCCCGAGTACGGGATGGCGTAGGCGTCGCCCTTGTAGCGACGCTGGGAGATGAAGTCGCCCTCGTCGTAGTAGCGGCCGAAGAAGGCGAGCAGGTGGTTGTAGATGTCGGCTTCGAGCTCCTCGCCGGTCTTGCCGGCGGCGGCGGCGAGCTTCTCGCGGAGATCCTTGACCCCGTCAGACGCCTCGATCTGTTCGTCGGAGAGCTTGGCCTTGCGGAGGCCGGCGATCATCTCATCGAGCTCGGACTGCAGCGCATCTGTCGCGCCCGCGCCGTGTTCGCTGAGGGTCTGCTTGACTACATCCTTGAGCTGCCGATCGAGGAAGTCGGTGACCTCGGTGTTCTTGGCCGCCATGATGCGGTAGATGCCGAAGTCGAGGTCGGACTTGTCGAGCTCGAACAGCTCGCGCAGCTTCGCCTTGAGCTTGTTGAAGCGTGTGTCGGTGATCGTCGGAGTGGCGGTGGTCATGGTGGTCATACGGCCTCAAAGCGAATCGTAAACAGTGTGTGTCGGGCATGGCTCCGCTGACTGCGGGCACGGAGTTGAGCGAGGAGCTTGAGACGCTCGGCCTCGACCTCGTCCTCGGTATCGTCGATCTGGCGGCGGGCCCGGCGGCGCTTGGCCTCAAGCTGGGCGATGGCGGCCTGGGCGTCTTCCTGGGCGGCGACGGTCTCAGCGACCTCGGCCCGTCGCCTCGCGGCCCGCAGCTCACGCCGAATGGTCTCCAGCACCTGTTCTGCGGCGTGGATCTTGTCGTCCGCCCATGCGTCGACCTGCTTTTGCACCTGCTTGAAGCGCTCGTCGCCGGCCTCGCTTGCTTTGGTGAGCGTTGCCTGGGCGAGCCGTTCGGCATCAGCATCGAGGCGGGCCACGATCTCCTCGGGTGGTGATATGGGCTCGGTCTCGGTGCCGTTGACATCGAGCAGACGCTGGATGATTTCCTGATCGATATTGTGCCCGGCGTTGTCGACCGCGGTGAGGAGCAGGAACTCCTCACGCTCGTCGCTGTCCACGCCGAGCAGGTCGAGCCGAATCCAGCCGCCGCGGCCCACGAGTGGATCGAGCATGCTGACCTTGCGGTGGTGCCCGGAGACATCGAATCGCACGGTTACGCTCGGAAGCGAGCCGGCCTTGGCCGTGCCCGTTAGCCACTCCCCCAGCGGGCTCGACAGGCGGAGCAGGTGGGCCTCGGTGGCGGCGTAATCCTCGTCCGTTCGCGCCGCGGAGATCAGTCGGTATCGCCCGCCGGGGATGCTCGGCTCGGGCGGCTCGGGGAGGTCGAACTCAAGGCTGGGCTCGTTGAAACGGGCACGCCCGTCAAGCCCCCAGCGCGCCAGCTTCCAGAATCGCTCACCGACCCGGTCGAGCGCGTCCTTGGCGTGCTCGCTGCGGAGCTTGAGCCGATCGTGGACATCGGCGTCGAAGTGCTCGAAGAGCTGCTTCTGTGCCTCGGTCATCTTCTGCGAGATGGTCTCTTCGAGCTCGCGCTGCAGCTCGTTGAACGCGGCCTCGATCTCGGCATCGCTGCGGCAGGTCTTGAGGATGTCGTAGACACGCTTCTCGAAGTCCACCCCGTCCTCGATTGCCCCGAGCACCTCGTCGGAAGCTCCGAAGATCCCATCGAAGAGACTGAACTTCTGCTGGAGCAGGTCGTGCACGCGCCGGTCGGCAAGGTTGTCCTGAGACAGGAAGTTGACCACGATGACATCGTGCTTCTGCCCGTACCGGTGACAGCGTCCGATCCGCTGCTCAACGCGCTGCGGGTTCCACGGCAGGTCGTAGTTCACGACAAGCGAGCAGAACTGAAGGTTCACGCCCTCGGCCGCGGCCTCGGTGGCGAGCAGGATCTCCCCATGATCGCGGAACTCCTCGATCAATGCTGAGCGGATGTCCACGGCTTTCGATCCGGTCAGCTTGTCCGTCCCCGCATGCTTCGTTGTGTACCGTTCGTACGCCAGCTTGGCCGTGGGGTGCGTGTTCGACCCGTTGAAGGTCACCACTTTGGTCGCGTACCCGTTGGCTTCGAGGTAGGACGCCAAGAAGGCCTGGGTCTTGCGGCTCTCGGTGAAGATCAGCGCCTTCCGTTTCGCGCCGAGGTCCGCAAGGCGATCGAACGCCGCTTCGAGCCCGCCGAGCAGAGCCTTGGACTTGCTGTCCGACTGAATGCGTTCCGCGCGCCGGATGAGGGCGTCGAGGGTCTCTAGCTCATCTGCGAGCAGTCTCCCCTGAATCGCTGGGCTTGTCAGCGCATCGATGTCGTTCTCTTCGATGTGATCGAGAAGGCTTTCGATGTCGAGATCGTCGTCGAGCGTGAACTCATCGAGCATCGCCTCGTCACCATCCGTGTCGAGGCCATCGCGGATCGCGATAAGCCGGCGTCGCATGGTGCCAAGCGTGCTCGCGAGCGCCTGTGGTGATGACGCGAGGGTCTTGAAGAGGATCATTTCGATCAGTTGTCGCTGCCGCTGGGGAAACGCGAAGCTGATCTCGCGAGTCATGAAGTCCATGACATCCCGATGGAGCTGTTTCTCCTCATCAGTCTGCGCAAATGGATGCGTGAGGGCCTGCCGTTTCGTGTAGTTGATATATGCACAGTCGCGGCGCAGCGTGCGCTTGCAGACTTGGCCTAGACGGGTTCGCAACTCTTGTATGTCGCCGCCAGCGTTGCAGTACCGGGTCTGAAACGCACTCTTGTCGCCGAATACATGGTCGCCGATCAGCCATCCGAGCCCATAGAGCTCCAGCAAGCTGTTTTGCAACGGGGTGGCGGTGAGCAGCACCTTCTGACGGAGCTCGAAGGCCCATCGGATCGCTTGTCCGCCCTTCCGGCTCGGCTGGTAGGCATTTCGGAGCTTGTGCGCTTCGTCGAGAACGACCAGATCGAAGGGTGTGGCGCGGAGATCGTCCTTCATCCGCGACGCAAACCCGTAGGACATGATGACGATCTTGCCGCATTCGAACGGGTTGGGGTATCCCTCGGCTTGAAGCTGGCGATAGGCACGACGATCGATGACCACTGACGGCAAAGCAAACTTCTCTTCGAGCTCCGTCTGCCACTGTTTGCGGATGTGCGCCGGGCACACCACAATCAGCTTGCGTCGTCGCTCAGCCCACCGCTGACAGAGCACGAGCCCGGCCTCTATTGTCTTCCCAAGCCCGACCTCGTCTGCGAGGATGACCCCCTTCTGAAGCGGGTTCGACAACGCGAACAACGCGGCCTCAACCTGGTGTGGGTTGAGATCAACTTTTGAGTCAAACAGGGTGGTGCTCAGACGATCGAACTCTCCAACAGATCCGAGTCGAGTCAGTTCGTGGGCGTAGTAACACGCCTGATGGGAAGAGACAGTCATGGCTCGCCGCCTTCCCGCCCACGGAGCCACTCATCGATGACCTGCTTTCTGAACCGCCAGTGCTTGCCCACCTTCTGTCCCGGCACCTTGCCTTCCTGAGCGAGCTTGTAGAGCGTGGACCGCGAGAGCTGCAAGTACGAACAAAGCTGCTCGATCGTCATGACATCGGGCAGAGGGTCGGAACCGGGTTTGGCCGGGCCGTGGTTGGGCATCTGCAGTTTGTATCAGTTATTGTCAGTTGCGTCGAGCGGCGAGGCAGGAACTACGCCATGGATCGCAGCGCCCGGAGCACTCGCACCATCGCCAGCGTGTCCAGCTTGCAGTACTCCAACAGAGCATCCCGGACAGCCTGAATTTCCTCGTCGGTCGCCCCGCCCGCCGCGATCTTGGCGAAAGCTGCCACGGCCGCGCCGCCGTCACCGATGTCGAGGTCGGCGTAGTCCAAGTCGGGCGCGACCACCGGTAACACCACCTTGATGCTCGACCGTCCACCGAAGTCCGGATGGACCATCCCTCTCCGCACAACAGGTTCGACGTCGAAGAGCTTCGCTTCCAGGTCCGCGAGTTTGGTTGCGTAGGTAGGTAGTAGGCTCGCGAGCCCTCTGATCTGAGTCTTCTCGAACGAGCTATACACCACGATGGTCCCGTACCCGGCAGTATCACAAATCAATCTGGCCGCGAGTTCCTCGCGGCAATCCCGAGCGTGGTCAGCCAGGTATTCCCAGTGCGCCAACTCGCCGTCGGGCAATGCCTCAACATGGAGCGAGTACTGGGTCACGAGCTGCTCGTGTGGAGCGACATCCGGATACAGCGGCACCGCAGTCATGAGCGTCTCGAAGTCGAGATAGCCGATCGGCCATTCGAGCGAGTTCAACGCCGACCGAAGTTCGGTGGCATCGATCTGCGGCAACTTGGTCCGGATCGCGGTCGCGGTTGTCCGTTGTGAATCGCTGAGCTTGAAGTCCGACGGGATCGCGGCGATCCGTGTCACGCCCATCGCGGTCAACTCGGTGAACTTCTTCTCGCGGAGGTAGGGGAGTTGGAAGATCGGGTCGGAGATGCCGACACCCACGCACCGATCCGCGAAGAACTCGCAGTCCCGGCATTCCCAGCACCAATGCGGGCTCGGCTTGCTGCGTCGAAGGAGCAGCGGGGCGACCTGATCCCATAGCCGATTGAACTCATCGACGATCGGCATCACATCGACGGTGTGATCGGTGACGACGAACAGATCAGCATCCGGCATGCCGAGCCGCCAGTCGCAGTTCATCAGGACCAACTCGCAGCCTTTGACGGGCAAC
>ERZ1740070.1010-NODE-1010-length-18128-cov-7.324960_pt1 | contig 18128 bp, 18 predicted proteins | sample MGYA00581734_ERZ1740070 | MGnify/ENA primary metagenome ERZ1740070 (study PRJEB43018, sample SAMN04849744) | marine metagenome | isolation source: floating plastic debris | place: Pacific Ocean | collected 2008-09-01 | study: EMG produced TPA metagenomics...
GCTCTGCGCGGGTTATTCCCCCTCCCTGCGCGCAATTAACGGCTCCGGGGGCTTCTATTTGCCCCCCCGCGACAAGGTAAGGCACAGCTGCCATGGCCCGAATATGCACCAGAGCCGAGAACCGCCCCCGGCCATAACTGCGCGACAGATCAAGCCATCCGGACGGTACCGCGCGCAGGCCGAACAGCAAAGGGATCAGTGTTGTGTAATACACCGCGAGCGCGGCAAGGATGATTTGGGGCCATTCGCCCGGGCCAAAAAAAACACGCATGTGCTGACCCGAGGCAAGAAGCGGCAAGCATATCAGCAAAAGGGCAATTCGCCGGATCTTAGCTTCGCCGCGGGGCAAGAGCTCCGCCATGACTGCCAGACCAACGGCCGAAGCGTTCCCAATGAAGAAGCCGAGCACTGCATTGGACAACGTCACGCCCAAAGCGCGCGCGATCAGTCCGAAATTATCGAAAAGGTAAAGGGAAACGGCCCAAGGCCCGGCCAACACAAATGCGTCGCTAAAGGCGCGCGCGGCAATTTCCCAAACGAGCAGAAACACCAGCGGGCCATATGGCAGGTTGCGCCGCAAGGCATGGCCCAGAGTTTGAGCCGCTGTTGTCATTGTGCCGCTTTGGGCAGCGTCGCAACCATTCCTTCTGAAAGCGCCGCAAAGACCTGCTCGGTCAGGTCAGAGAAGTCTTGTGTGCGGGCAATCTCTGGCTTTCGAGGGCGTTCTAGCGTGATGGCTATACTGCGTACGATGTCAGCGGGGCGTGATGACAAAACGACAACGCGATCCGACAACATGACCGCTTCGCTCACGGAATGCGTAACGAGAATGGTCGTTGTGCCACTGGCCTCCCAAATGCCGGGCAGGTCTTGTGCCAATTGTTTGCGGGTCAATTCGTCAACCGCGCCGAAAGGTTCATCCAGCAAAAGCAGTTGCGGGCGCGTTGCCAAAGCCCGCGCGATGGCTGCACGTTGGCGCATGCCACCCGAAAGCTCTGCCGGACGAGTATCGGCGAAGCCATCCAGACCAACAAGCTGAATGAGTTGCTGGACGTGTGCAGCGTCTTTCGGTCTGCGCGCGAGGCTCAACGCCAGCTCTATGTTTTTGCGCACGGTCCGCCACGGCAGCAGCGACGGGTCTTGAAAAGCGACTGACAAACCGGCTTTGCGCAGCATTTCCGACGGGGCATCCCCATCGATTGCAATGCTCCCTGTTGTAGGGTGTTCAAGCCCGGCGATCATCCTCAACAAGGTAGATTTGCCACAGCCAGACGGACCGACCAAGGCTGTTGTCTGCCCCGCCGCGAAAGTGAGGTCCAACGGTGCAACCGCTTCGAGGCCGCCCTCAAAGGTTTTGGAAACACCGTGACAAACGACCTCGACCGACATGCGTGATTAGGCGCTGTGAACTTCTTCGAGGATTGAGCGGTCCCACAGGTCTGGCGAGACATCGCGCCCCAACAGAGCGAGTGTTTCGATGTTGGCCGCGACCGTTTCATCGGTCCACCAACCAAACCCATTCGCATCTGTCAGATCAGAGAACATCAAAGGTACTTGGCGCGCCGCCTGAAGGCGCTGCGTCTCTAGATCAAGACCGGCATCGGGGAACATCGCCAGTGTCAGATCGGTCGCCGCGTCGGTGTCTGCGCGATAGGCGTCCCATCCACGAACCTCCCCTGACATAAGCGCGACAATCTCTTCTCTTCGATTTGCGAGGCTGTCTTCCGTCGCGATGTATGTCTGTGAATGGACTGCATATCCATGGTCTGCCATAAGCATCGTCGTGTTATCGACACCCTGGATCGTCATGGCCACTGGCAGGTCTGTTTCCCAGCTTAGCAGGCAATCGACTTCACCAGCCACAAGCGGCTGTGGCGAGTACTGTGTCGGCACGATCTCGATGGCGTCGATGTTGACATCATTCAATGTGCAAAGTGCCTGCAACACAGGGGTGTTGGCCAAAGCCATGCCAATGCGTTTGCCTTCGATATCTTTAGGTTCGTTCACCGGATTTGCAGATAGCGACGTGATCGCGAACGGGTTCTTCTGCATGGCCACGCCCAGAATTTTAAACGGCGCGCCCTGCTCGACCGCGGCTGCAGTGTAATCTGCCGCTGAAATGCCCACCAGCGCTGTGCCCGACACAACAGGCGGTTCCACAGGTGCATTCGGTCCGCCCTGCAGCAGAGACACGTCCAATCCTGCCTCGGCCCACCAGCCCCGATCTTTGGCAATGTAGCTGCCCGCGAACTGGGTCGAGTGCAGCCACGACAGCTGCAAGCTGACCTGTTCCTGAGCAAATGCCGGGCGTGGCTTGAGGCCAAAGGAAGCTGTGGCAAGTGCGGCAGCACCGGTCATCAAAACGTTACGGCGCGTCGGTTGGGATAAGTGGCGCATTGCGGGTTCCTTTTCAAAGAATGTCTTAATCACAGGGGCTTATCGTCTCAAGCATGTCGATCAGTGTGTGTTTATAAACTCAAGCTAGGTCAATGCCGTCCGAGGACAGGCGCATTTGGTCGCAGCCAGATCACAACGAGGCCAGGCAGGACTGTCACAAGAAAAACAAGGCCAAAGACGACACTGGTGGCAAGGCCTTGACTGGCCGTAGCGCCAAAAATCGGGAACATCAGCGCTGCAGCCCCTTCGCGAATGCCCCAGCCGCTGACAGACAGCGGAATGAGCATGGAAAAGAGAATGAGGGGGACAAACGTCAACATCGCAACCAAGGGCATCGATGCGCCGATCGCTTGTGCGCATATCGCAAAGGCCGCAACATTGCATAGTGCGGTCGCAAGGCTGAGCACGATCTGAGGAAGCACGACATCGCGCGCCGTGACCGCCTGTTTGAACGACGCGATAAATCGCGCAACAGATCCCGCGCGTTTGGCAAGAAGCCGAAGCGCCACAATCATAACCGCTGGGCCGATGAAAAGGAGCAGCAAAAGGTGCGATGTGTATGCGCCACGCCATTCCGGCCAGACCCATCCGGTCCGATGTATTTGGCTTAGCATCACGCCAAGCACCAAAATGGCAACCAGACCCAACTGTCCAGCCACCCTTTCAAACACGACAGCTTGGCCAGAGATGTATAATCCGGCGCGGTGGCGGGCACGGACAATGCGTCCAGCGTCCCCCACAAAGCCACCGGGTAGAGTCTGATTTACGACCTGCGCCAGATAGTATTCCCGCACCGCTTCCGAGCCGGACAGCCAAAGCCCAAGCCGCCCGGCGGTGATACGCCAGCGTTGGGCGGACAGCACGGTTTGCAATGTTAGGACAAGAACGGCGCACGCAAGCCAGGAAGGATGCGCATTCTGCAACAAGCGTAGGGCTGCCTGCCCGTCAGCCGCTTTCCACAACAGAACAGCAAGAACCGCCAAGACTGCGAACTGGATCAACCGCAACAGTTTGGGCGGAATGCGCGAACCCATCACTGTTGCACCCCGCTGGTTTCGACATCTGTGAACGCGGTCAGGATCGCGTCACGCACCTGCTGCATCGGAAAGACGTCAGCCGCGTCGTCTGGAAGCAAACCGGGATATGGTGCAATCTTGGATAGTCGCTCTACCAGATGCGCTGGTCCAATGATGTGTAGCGGGACATCAGAGCGATTATCCAACGCAATGAATTCTGCTGCCTGATGGTCACCGACCACGACGATAAGCGGCGGGTCAGGCGCGTGGAGGACAGCGTATTCCAGAACAGATTGTAACGCGTAGTCAACGGCAAGTTTATACTGCAATCGAACGCGTTCCCTGTCGCGCCAGACCACTTCTGGCGGATCACCAGAGGTAGCAACGTCATTGAAAACAGTACCGTCACCGATGCTAGCCCAAGAAATAATGTCTGGGATCGGCACCCAAGGCGCATGAGATGACGCCAATGCGACCTGCACAAAGCTCGGCTCGGGGCGCTCAACGTTTCGCACCAAGCGGTCGAGCGCGGCCAGCGTGAATTGATCCGGCATGGTCACCCAGTTGAACGGCAAGCCTTGGTAGCCAAGGTCTTTGGCGGGTAAGATGAGATCAAACCCCATCCGTTCGGCCTCGGGCCAATCCAGCGTGATTTGCGGCATCACCGTCGCCGTGTGGAATCCGTTGCGCGCGGCGTGATGAAACAGCGTTTCGCGCCCGCTCGACAATGCTGCTGCGTGACGAATTTGATTGTCGACCCAAAGCCCGTTCGCAAAGGTCGCGTGGGAAAGCCAACTTTGCCCGCCTTTGGTAGGTGAGGTTAGAAAACCCGACTGCATGGATAGACCAAGCGCTGCGAGCTGGGCCTCATACCTTACCAGGGTGGCGCGATGAAGATCGGCATAAAACGGTCGGTCGAAACTCGTACGTCCGTAGCTTTCAACGAATATGACCAGGACATCCCGGTCAATCGCATTCAGCAGTCCGACTTGATCAGCAAAAGGGTCTTCCCGAACGGCAACGCGGAACGCCCGCAACTCGGCCAGAGTGTTGCGCACCATTATGCCCCGCTCAACCCCAACACGCGCTGTGAAGGCCGTGCCCGGCGGGTCGAACGGAAGGCGCCAGGTTTTCATGACATGTCCGACCTCGGCCACCGCGAACACGGTGACAGCAACTGCGACTATGCCCGCGCTTAGTGATAGGCCTTGCGGCAAAGAGACCCTGGACCAGACACCCGTGGCCCACCACACCAATGAGGCGACGGCACAAACCGCCAGTAGCGCGGCCAGAACGGCGAGCGCGGCAAGGACCGGGCCAACTGCGCCTGTGAGCAAACGTATCAATGCCTCTATCAAAGGGAGATCGGCGACAAGATTGAACCCGCGAGAAAGCGTGCTGAAGCTCACGTAATCTGCCACTTTCAGCGCGACGATGACCGTCAATGCGAGCGTGATGAATGCGCGCATAGCTGTCAGGGCGCGTGAGGCAGGCAAAGCAATCAGCGCCAAAACGATGGCGGGAAGCTCAAGCGGGAAAAGAAATAACGCATCCCATCCAACGGCATGGGGGTGGTTGGGTTGAATCAAGATCAAATGCAAACACAGGGTCGCCACGACCAGCGGAACAAGTGTTCGAATGGCTTGGCCGCTCATCCGTAGGTCCGCTTTAGCCAGCACACGTCTACCCAGAATGACCAAACGATCACCGTCAGCACGGTGATCACCAAAGCATTTGTGACAGGCAGAGTAAGACCGGGCAGAAGCAAAATAATCAGAACGCCAATCTGCAGCACACAGACCACTTTGCGGCTAAACCTTGGAGGCAATTCCCCGTTCAGCCACGGAAAACTGATCTGCGCGACAAAAAACAGGTATCGCGGCAATCCAAGAAGCAAGACAAACCAAGCGACATTTCCCGATTGCAACGCCATCAAGGCAAGGACCATCGCGAAGAGGGAGTCGACCTCCATGTCGAAGCGCGCGCCGAAGTCAGACGCGTTACCTTCACGCCGTGCCAGCCAGCCATCAAGGCCGTCAGATACAAAGGCAAGAGCTGCGACAGAAAAGACAATCCATGGGGCATCTGGCCCTTGGACAAGCCACGCCGTAAGAACCGCCACAAGCATGAGGCGAAAGGCCGTGACGGTGTTACACCAGCCAATGGTATCGTGTGGATACGTCCGCATGAGGCTCAATAGCGCGACGCTCATTGCCAAAGCGAACAGACCAAGCCCCGTTCCAAGCGACATCAGCGAAACATCGCCCGTCACAGCCGACACAAGCAAAAACACGCCCAGAAGACCCACAGACGCAAGGCCAAGAAACTGCCCTTGCGGCCCAAAACGGCGCAGATCATCCGCCAGCGCAGACGTCCGGCTGCCCTCTCCATGCGTCGATGACGGCTTACTTGGATGCACGGTTCATCGCTTTTTTAACTCTATCCTTGCGTCATAGGGCGGATTGGAATGAAACTGGTGCCACAGCGGCCCGACCCAAAACGTCTTAAAAACCAAAGTTATACAATAGCGGGAGAACTCAAAATGACAATTCCGGTACAAGCCTACCGCGCGCCAGCCCGCTGGTTGCATTGGTCCATGGCGTTGCTGGTGATCCCGATGATTGTGGCTGGGATTATTATGACCCAACAAGGCATTCCGCGGCCCCTTCAGAACAACCTTTTCATTTTCCACAAAAACGTCGGATCTCTCTTGCTGGTGCTGATTTTTGTCAGACTGGCGTATCGCTGGCGAAATGCCCCGCCGCCGGAACCGGATCACCTTGCCGACTGGCAAGTTAAGATCGCGGGTCTGACGCACGGCTTGCTATACGTTTTGCTCGTCGTAATGCCGCTGAGCGGGTACATCCGCGTGCGCGCAGGCGGATTTCCAATTGAGTATCTCGACGCGATGGGCATTCCGGCCCTTGTGCCAAGCTCCGAGGCATTGGCTGATCTTGCAAAAGCGGTCCATTACTACAGCAGCTGGCTGATTGTGATCCTTATCGCGATGCATGTCGGCGCTGCGTTGCAACATGCCATCATCAAGAAAGACGGTGTGTTTTCACGGATGTGGCCCAGCTCATCCAAAACGAACTAGGCCGCGTCTTCAAACGCTATGAAACGCAGGTCGTTCCTTAAACTCACGGCAGCCGGTTTGGCCGGCTTCTCGCATGTCGCAAGTGCGCAAACAACAACTCCGCGTTCATTGCTGGAGGAGGCGCGCGCCCTCGCAAACGTGCCGTATGTGCCCCCAAGCGGGGCGCTTCCACCGCCGTTTGCCGGATTGGACTACAACGCTTATCGAGGCATTCGCCCGATTGTGGGCAAAGCCGCGATGTTGCCGCAAGGCGAAAACTTTGCTGTCGACCTTTTACCGCCAGGACTTTATTTCCCCGACCCTGTCACAGTTGACCGCCAGACCGATGGCACCTGGTCGAGCATAGACCTTGTTCCCGCGCTTTTTGACTTTCAGGATCGATATTTTGACACGATCCCGGAAACAGCACCGGGGGCCGGGTTTTCAGGTCTACGTGTTCGGTACCCGTTGAACGCACCCGGCGTGATGGACGAGGTCGCGGTGTTTCAGGGCGCCAGCTACTTCCGCGCGATTGGTCAGTCCATGGTTTACGGCCTGTCAGCCCGTTCAGTCGCGCTCGGCACAGGCGGGGCAGCACCAGAAGAGTTTCCGCGATTCACGCATTTGCGCCTTCACGAAGGCCAGGGTGATACCATTCGGATCGAAGGTCTGATCGACAGCCCGTCTTTGGCAGCACATATCGATATTCTAACCAAGCCTGGCAGGGATACGGATATGGACGTGTCTATTACCATCCTACCGCGCCGCGATATTGATGATATTGGCATCGCGCCACTGACGTCGATGTACCTCAAAGGCCCAATGCACGCTGCTGTGTCCGACGATTTTCGACCGCGCGTGCATGACAGCAATCTACTTTTTATAGAAAACGGTGCGGGAGAGCAGTTATGGCGACCAATCGGCAATCCGGCGCAGGTTGAAACCTCTGCCTTTGCCGACCAAAGCCCAAAGCTGTTTGGCCTGTTCCAGACAAACCGAACCTATGAGGATTTTGAGGACACAGAAGCGCGCTACGAGGCCCGCCCATCAGCAACAGTGTCTCCCACGAGCGATTGGGGTAACGGTGCGGTTCTGCTTGTCGAGATTCCAACCGGAACCGAATTTCTGGACAACATCGTCGCTTTTTGGCGACCGGATGCCCCGCTCTTGGCGGGCGGTGAGTACCGGTATTCTTACAAAATTTCGTGGACAACCTCTGATCCCAATCAAACGACATCACGGCGGATCGTTCAATCACGCAGCGGGCGCGAGCATGACCGCCCGGGCGCACGGCGTTTTGTCATAGATTTTGACGGATCGGCTAGCGACCTGATGGCTGATTTGTCGGTATCTGGCGCCCCACCCGAAGCTTTGTTCGGGGCAAGCCTCTTTGCATTGCCTGACAACCGCGGAACACGCGTGACCTTTTTACTCGAACCCGGTGACGCAAGGGCGCTGGAACTAAGGCTTGTTCTGCGTGATCCAGACGGTGCAGCGCAAAGCGCCGTGTGGCTGCATCGGTGGACACGCAAACAGGATGGGGGCGTTTAGGCCCTGAGGTCTGAAGTTTCAGGGCCTAGAATTGTTACCCGCCAAAATCGTCGAGCATGATGTCTTCGCGGTCAACGCCCAGGTCGACGAGCATGTTGATGCAAGATTGGTTCATCATGGGCGGACCACACATGTAGAATTCGCAGTCTTCCGGTGCGGGATGGTCTTTGAGGTATTCGTCGTGCAGCACGTTGTGAATGAAACCGGTGTATCCAGTCCATTCGTCCTCGGGCATCGCGTCAGACAGTGCAACATGCCATTCGAAGTTGTCGAACTCCTCGGCGAGTTGGTCAAAGTCTTCGACAAAGAACATCTCTTTCTTTGAGCGGGCCCCGTACCAGAACGTGATCTTACGATCCCGGTTCTTGAGCCGTTTAAGTTGGTCAAAGATATGGCTGCGCATCGGTGCCATGCCAGCACCACCACCGATGAACACCATCTCTTTTTGCGTATCACGCGCGAAGAATTCGCCGAACGGGCCAGAGATGGTGACCTTATCACCGGGTTTGAGGTTGAAGATGTAAGACGACATCTTGCCGGGCGGGATACCGCTGGATCCCGGAGGCGGCGATGCGACCCGCACGTTCAACATGATCAGGCCTTTTTCCTCGGGGTAGTTGGCCATCGAATACGCGCGTTCAATAGGTTCATCGACTTCGGATTTGTACTGCCAGAGATTAAACTTGTCCCAGTCTTCCCGGTAGTCCTCTTCGACATCGAAATCCGTGTAGTTAACGTGGTGCGCGGGCGCTTCGATTTGGATGTAGCCCCCCGCACGGAAAGCAACGTCTTCGCCTTCGGGTAGTTCCAGGACGAGGTTCTTGATGAAGGTTGCAACGTTTTCGTTCGACCGAACCGTGCACTCCCATTTCTTTACACCAAAGACCTCTTCAGGGACTTCGACTTCCATGTCTTGTTTGACCGCCACCTGACACGACAAGCGGTCACCGCAGGATGCCTCGCGCTTTGTGATGTGGCTTTCTTCGGTCGGCAAGATCGACCCACCACCAGAATGGATTCTCACCCTGCATTGTGCACATGTTCCCCCACCGCCGCAGGCCGAGGGAACAAAAAGCTTTTGTTCCGCCAAGGTCTGCAAAAGCTTGCCGCCTGCTGGGACCGAGATCGTCTTTTCACCGTTTATGGTGATGTTTACATTACCGGTCGACACAAGCTGCGATCGCGCAGCAAGGATAATCGTCACCAGTGCGATCACGATCAAAGTAAACAGTAGAATGCCAAGGCCAAAGGTTGCCATATCGCGTACCCTTTAGAGTTTGACGCCAGAGAAAGACATGAAGGCCATCGCCATCAATCCTGCCGTGATGAATGTGATGCCTAGACCCTGAAGGCCATCGGGAATGTCGGAGTATTTTAGCTTTTCGCGCACGCCCGCCATCGCTGTGATCGCAAGCGCCCAACCGAAACCAGAGGAGAGGCCGTAGGTCACGGATTCTGCAAAGTCGTAGCTGCGTTCCACCATAAAGAGCGAGCCACCCAAGATTGCGCAGTTCACAGTGATCAACGGTAGGAACACGCCCAACGCGTTGTAAAGCGGTGGGAAATACTTATCGAGCACCATCTCAAGAATCTGCACGAGCGCCGCAATCACCCCGATATAGGAAATCAGACCCAGAAAGGTCAGATCCACATTGGAAAAGCCGGCCCATGCCAACGCGCCCGGCGCGAGAAGATAGCTCAGGATCAGGTTGTTGGCGGGCACTGTGATCGACTGCACGATCATGACTGAGATACCCAGACCAATGGCTGTCGCAATCTTTTTGGAGACTGCGATAAAAGTGCACATGCCCAAGAAGAAGGACAGCGCCAGGTTTTCGACGAAAATCGCTTTGACGGCGAGAGACAGAAGACCTTCCATCAGTGCGCCTCAACCGTTTGAATGCGGTACTCACGCTCTTCCACCTGTGCAGGCTTCCAAGAGCGGAAGGCCCAGATGATCAGACCGATGATGAAGAACGCCGATGGCGGCAGCAGCAGCATACCGTTCGGGACGTACCAACCGCCGTTGTTCACGGTCTCAAGGATAGTGACACCAAACAAACTACCCGCGCCAAAGAGTTCGCGGATCACGCCGACCAGCATCAGGATGAGACCGTAGCCCAAGCCGTTGCCTACCCCGTCAATGAAGCTTTCAATCGGCGGGTTTTTCATGGCGAAGGCCTCCGCCCGGCCCATCACGATACAGTTCGTGATGATCAGGCCCACAAACACCGACAGCGTTTTAGAAATCTCGTAGGCGTAGGCTTTCAAAAGCTGGTCCACGAGGATCACAAGCGACGCGATGATCACCATCTGCACGATGATGCGGATCGATCCAGGGATTTGGTTGCGGATCATCGAGATGAACATCGATGAAAACCCGGTCACGAAAATCACCGCGACAGACATGACGAAGGCAACTTGTAGCGACGAAGTCACCGCAAGAGCAGAACAAATACCTAAGACCTGAAGCGTGATCGGGTTGTTGTCGACCAATGGGTCGATCAGCATCTCTTTGCGTTTATGGGCCATTACACGTTCCCCGCTTTGAGGTTTTCAAGGAATGGCTCAAAGCCTTCCTCACCCATCCAGAAATTTACCAAGTTGTGGATACCGACCGTGGTCAGCGTGGCCCCGGCCAAAGCATCGATGTGGTACTCTTCGCCCGCAGCTGGTGCAGTTTTGGTGACGCTGATCTGCAGCTCGCCATCTTCATCTGCAAGCTTCTTGCCGTTCCACAGCGCTTTCCACCGCGGGTTGTCGACCTCACCACCTAACCCTGGCGTTTCGGCGTGGTCGTAGAACTGAAGCCCGAAGATATCGTTTCCGTTCTCTTCCAAGGCGATAAACCCGTAGAGCGTCGACCAAAGACCGTATCCGTGGATTGGCAAGATGACCTTGTCGATAGCCCCGGCTGCGTCACGCAGAAGGTAAATTGTCACAAACTTGCTCTGGCGCACGATCCCAGCCGGATCATCCTCCAACGCAACCGACGTCGCCGGATCATCCGCTGCGGCTTGATCGTCAAAAGTGGCCGCATCGAACTCGGTCGAAAACGTGCCTGTTGCCAGCTCAAGTACATGAGGTTCGAAGGCTGCAAAGGCTTCGACAACATCGGTCCCCGGTTCGTAAATCCCCGCGACTTGCAGAATGTTGATCTGCTTGTCTTTCAGGGCATTGACGTCTTGGATTGGCCGCAACGCGACTGCTGCTGCGGACACGACCATAGACGCGACCAGGCATACAGCCACCGCGACGAAAATCGTTTTGGGCACCGAATCCGGCGACAGAGCCAAAAAGCGTTTGATGGCGCCTTGAGTTTGAACTTGGTTCTGGTCGTTAGGCATGTCGGCGTGCCCTTCGTTTGATATTGGCTTGCACCACAAAATGGTCGATCAACGGCGCGAACACGTTCCCAAACAGGATAGCAAGCATCATCCCTTCCGGGAAAGCGGGGTTAATGACGCGGATCATCACCACCATGAACCCGATCAGGGCTCCATAGACATAGCGACCCATATTGGTGTGAGAACCCGACACAGGTTCTGTCACCATGAAAACAAGCCCGAATGCGTAACCACCGGCAACAAGATGCCAATACCAGGGCATGGCAAACATCGGGTTGGTGTCTGAACCAATCGCGTTGAGCAAAAGCGAGAACACGATCATGCCGCCAAGACACCCAACCACCATTCGGTAATTCGCGATCCGCGTGGCAAGAAGGAACGCCAGCCCGATGAGCGCGGCCAAGGTAGAGGTCTCGCCCAGCGATCCGGGGATGACACCAATAAAGCTGTCCCACCAGGTCATTCCGCGTGCAGCCAATTCCTGGAACCCGTCAGCGGCGGATACGGCCAGTGCAGTGGCACCAGAGTAGCCGTCAACAGGCACCCAGACACTGTCGCCGGACATCTGTGCCGGATAGGCAAAGTAAAGGAATGCGCGTCCAGTTAAGGCCGGGTTGAGGAAATTCTTCCCGGTTCCACCAAACACCTCTTTACCGATCACAACGCCAAAGATAATGCCCAGCGCAACCTGCCAAAGTGGCGTGGTTGCGGGCAATATGAGCGTGTAAAGCATTGAAGTGACAAGGAAACCCTCATTGACCTCGTGCTTGCGGATCGTGGCAAAGATCACCTCGAATGTGCCACCCGCGACAAGCGTCGTGATGTAGATCGGCAAGAAATACAGCAGCCCATGCAACATATTCGCAAGCGGGTTTGACGCGTTGAAGCCGATGCCGAATGTCTCAATGATCCATGCACGCCAGCCGGACGCACCATATTCAGCTATGGCCAGGTTGGTCTGGTACCCCGTGTTGTAGAGCGCCATCAGGATACATGGGATCGTGGCGATCACGACATATGTCATGATGCGCTTCATATCGATGTAGGATCGCGCATGCGGAGCGGCGGTCGTTACGGTCTTGGGGGTATAAAGAAAACTCTCCACCATTTCGTAGATGGGAAAATAGCGTTCCCATTTGCCGCCCTTTTCAAAGTGCGGCTCGACGGAGTCAAAGAAGCTACGCAGGCCCACGGATCACCCCTCCTTCTCGATTTTGGTCAGGCAGTCGCGCAGGGCGAGCCCGTATTCATACTTGGCGGGGCAGGCGAAACCCACGAGGCCGAGGTCTTCTTCGTCAAGCTCCAAAGCACCCAAGGCCTGTGCCTGATCGGTGTCCATGACCAAGAGCGCCCGCAAAAGCTGCGTCGGCAGGAAATCTTGGGGCATGAGTGTTTCGAACGTGCCCAGTGGTACCATCGCACGACGGCCACCATTCAAATTGGAACTCAGCGGAAATTCGCGTTGTGCCAGCGCCGAGCCCAACACGGGCTGAACAGCGTATTTGGACACCATGGGGCGAATCCACCCCATGGGTATTTGCTTGTTGTCTTCTTCGATCAACGTGATCTGACGTGCATAGCGGCCAAGATAGGCACTTGGCCCACTGCCTGCACGCCCACTAAGGACCGAGCCGGAAATAATGCGCACCGGCGTTTCTTCCGGCAAGTCGGCCTCAACCAGATCAACCATTGAGGCACCTTGAACCGTCCGCACAAGACGCGGGTCGGCACATTGCGGTCCTGCCAACGCAATGACGCATGACGCATCGTAGAAGCCAGTAAGCAGAAGCCTGCCGATGACGATTACGTCTTGATAACCTACGGTCCAGACCACCTTGTCGCCAACCGGCGGCTCCAAAAAATGTAGATGTGTTCCGGCAAGACCGGCTGGATGTGGACCATCGAATGCTACTGCCTCAATACCGTCGATCTCTGCACCTGGGATCGAATCCCCGTCTTTCTGACACAGGTAAGTCGCGCCATCGCTCAGCAGCTTGATCGCCTGGAGACCGCGCACGAAGGCGTCCTGGTTTTCATTGATAATGACAGAGGGGTCCGGCGACAGCGGTTCTGTGTCCATTGCGGTGACATAGATCGCCTGAGGGGCCGTCCCGTAACCAGGTATCTTTGAGTAGGGGCGCGTTCTGAATGATGTCCAAAGCCCCGATGCACAAAGCTTTTTGGTCAACCCTTCACGCGAATTCGCGTCGCCAACAGACGAAAAATCCACTGGGTCAAGACCGTCTTTGGCTGTGATTTCAACGCTGATAAGCTTGCGCCGCGCACCGCGATTGATGGCCTTTACGACCCCCGAAATCGGCGAGACGATCTTTGCTTCCGGCAAGTCCTTGTCGAACATGACGGGTGATCCCGCTCCGACCGCGTCCCCTTCCGAGACGGCGATCCGGGGCTTCAGGTCGACGTAATCGTCACCGATCAAAGCCGCAGCGCGCGTTGCGGCGCCTGTCACGATCTCGGCCCTTGGTGCGCCAGAGATCGGGATATTCAAGCCTTTGCGCAGCGAAAAACGCTTCAAAGCTGGTCCCTTTCTTAGGATTTTTTCCGAGCTTATGCATCGCGCCACAGACATGCGAAAGTTACGATTTGCCGCAGCTAATGCATTTTTGTTGAAAACAGGGCTATTGTCCTTGAAAAGCCGCATAGCCAAACTAGCCCGATCCAAGATCCAAGAGGTATAGACGTGCCTGATATGCTCCAGTTCTCTCGCCGTACATTCATGGCCATGCCGCTGGCACTGGCTGCTTGCAAACCAGGATCTGCTGTTCTTGAGCTATCTGGTTTTACGATGGGCACCACCTACACCGTGGTTGCCATCGAAGGCACGACATCGGTCACAAAAGCAGAGGTCGCCGCTGCGATTGAGGGCGCGCTGTCTGTCGTAAACAAAAGCATGTCTAACTGGAAGCCAGACTCGGAAATCTCGCGCTTTAACGCAGCGCAGAACAATGCACCGGTGTCGGTATCGCCCGAATTGGCGGAAGTGATGAACGCAGCCGAAGCGGTGCACATCGCAAGCGAAGGCACTTTTGACACGACAATGGGTCCGTTGATCGAGCTTTGGGGCTTTGGCGCACCCGGCGAAAAATCGTTGCCAGGTGACGCAGACATCGCAGCAGCCCAAGCACGCTCAGGTCACGCCAATACCCTTGGGCTGAGCGAAAACACATTGCAGAAGCAGCAAGACGATGCGCAGGTGTACCTTGCGGCAATCGGCAAAGGCTACGGTGCGGACCTCATCGGGCGCGCGCTCGAAGAGCTTGGCATCACGGACTACATGGTTGAGATCGGCGGAGACCTTTACGCGTCGGGCCGTAACCCGTCTGGTACCCCGTGGCAGATCGGGATTGAGGCACCGAACGCGCTTGACCGCGGTGTGCTTGAGGTTGTGGGTGTGTCGAATGTCGGCCTCGCGTCTTCGGGTGACTACCGCAATTACTTTGAACAAAATGGGCAGCGCTATTCCCACGTGATCGACCCAACAACAGGTCGTCCGATCACACACAGGACCGCGTCAGCGACGGTTATTGCAGAAAATGCGATGCTGGCTGATGCATGGGCGACAGCAATGCTTATATTGGGACATGATCGTGGTCTTGAGATTGCCGAAGAGCAGAACCTAGCGGTGATGTTCATTGATCGCGATGCAGAGGCTTCAGACCTTCGGTTCAAAAAGAAGGCGAGTTCTGCTTTCAACGCTCTGACCACCTAGGCAACGAGAAAGACGCGACGGCTATGGAAACATTCCTCCTCACTTTCTTTCTAATGCTGATCATCATGCTTGGCATGGCGCTTGGCGTCTTGCTCATGGGACGACGCATTAAAGGAAGTTGCGGAGGGTTGAATGCCATAGGCGACGCGGACCAATGCCTCGTGTGCAAAAAGGAAATTGATCCGGACAGCCCTTTGCGGGACCGCCTTGAGTGCCCTCGTGCAAAGCGCATGCTTGAAAAAGCACAACTGGAAAGCTCCTGATCCGCGGTATGTCGAAAGACTGTGAGACGTGTTCGATCAGCCATCTTTGTACGATGCTCTGACGGCTTTCTATAAACCTAAAAAACACAATTGACTTAAGGCTCTAGCGTGCACACACGTGCAAGGTGTCTAAATTTTTACCAATTCTAGCCAAAATGGCGTATGCTTTGAGAACACAGCTTTCTTGAAGACCATTGGGAGATACCTCACCCATGCCAGCAACGTATCAAGCGCCTATGCGGAAAGACCAAGAAAAGTCTCGTACGCACAGTCAAAGCCAATCCACTAATCTCAAGTCATCGACAGCAACTGTCGCGCAAGTTTTGGATGGTAAAGGCAACGCTGTTTTTTCGATCAAACCGGATGAAACGCTAGGGGTAGCTGTCACTCTGTTACGCGACAAAGGTGTGGGCGCGTTACTTGTGACCGATGGCGCTGGCGACTTGGTTGGTATCCTGTCCGAACGTGACATTGTCCGGAAACTCGCGGACACACCTGGGCAAACACTTCCTCAGTTGGTTGGCGATGTGATGACCAAAAAGGTGGAGACTTGCACTGGAACTGAGCCGTTGGTGTCGGTTCTCAAGCGGATGACATCAGGCCGTTTCCGCCACATGCCTGTCATGGATGCCGGCAAGCTTGCCGGAATGCTGACAATCGGCGATGTGATCAACTATCGCCTGACAGAGCTTGAACACGAGGCGTTGCAGCTCAAACAATTGATCGTGGGTTAGGCGTCTAGTCGAAGTGGCACAAAACCCAGCGTGATGAGGCCAAGCGCGGCAAGCAGGCCGAACAGCCACAATTGCCACTGCGGACCCTCGGCTTTCCAAACGCGTCTATACCGATGCCCACACAGGCATGACAAAATGAAGATACCTGTTGCGGTTAACGGGGTGAGTGTCACGTCTGCCATATCGAGGCCTTTGGGTTGTCGGTGGCTCTAACTAAAGCAACCTTTGCGACTTGATCAACTGCCACTCAGAAACTCGTCGACCAGTAGATTAAAGAGCTTCGGGCGCTCTGCGTGCGCTGCATGGGCGCAGTTTGGAATAACTGCCAAATCGCTGTTCGGGATACTGCGCCACAACCGTTCTGTTTGTGACCAAGGGTAGGTTCGGTCATGCGCGCCCCACACAACCAGTGTCTTTGACGAGATGTCCTTTAAATGTGCTTCGCCCGACCACCCCTGCATGGCCCGCAATCCCGCTTCGATAGAGGCTGGAGTGCTTTGTTTTGCAATGGTCGCACATGCCGCATAACCTGACGCCTTTTCCTGCTCCAGAAACCAGGTCGCTGAGATACGCCGCGCGGTTGCTGCGGCACCGTCATGCGCGGCGCGCTTGATCGACGTTTCGATGGATTCGAAGCGCCCGGGTAAAACGCCCACTGGGCCTGTTCCGTAAAGGATCAGTCGGTCTACGCGCTTAGGGGCTTGGCGCACCATATCTTGAACAACCATGCCACCCATCGAGTGGCCGAGTAGGTCGAACTTTTGAACGCTTTGTCTTTCAAGCTCTTCGAGCACCCAAGTTGCAAAGCCAGAAATGCTGTCACGCGCCGACATATGTGCATTGCGTCCAAAACCCGGCAAATCCACGCAAACAACTTCGCGCTTCTTTCTAAGTTCGCTTTGCTGGTCCCACTGATCACTGCCACCCATGAAACCATGGACCATGACCAGTGGGTTCATTTGCGCCCGCCTTGAACGATGCGATCGAGGATCATGGCGCAAAACAGGATCGAGAACCCGGCCAAGATACCCTGCCCCACATTCGCGTATTGCAGCGCTTCTAGCACGTCCTCGCCTAGGCCCTTGGCCCCGATCAGCGATGCGACGACGACCATGGCGAGCGACAGCATGATCGTCTGATTGATACCCGCCCTGATCGACGGGCTGGCCAGCGGCAGGTCAACTTTGGTCAAAAGATACCATTTGTTTGCGCCAAAACTGATCGCCGCCTCGCGCACGCTTTCCGGCACACCCCGCAATCCCAGAACCGTCAGGCGCACGACGGGCGTGCCGCCAAAGATCATTGTCACAATGACCGCCGCTGGCTTGCCAACCCCGAAAAAGGCAATGACCGGCACCATGAACACAAACGCCGGCATGGTCTGCATGAAGTCCATAATCGGCTGGATGAAGGCATAAAACCGGGGCCTGCGCGCTGCGAACATGCCCAGCGGGATGCCGATAATGATCGACAAAAGCGCCGCGGTGCCAAGAAGCGCAAGCGTTGTCATGGCCGCCTCCCAAAAGCCGAGGAGCCCCATGTATGCAAGAAACGCTCCGGAATAGATTGCCATCCGCAACCCAGCGGTCAGCCACGTTAGAAGGACGATCAGACTGGAGATGACGATCCACGGCGTCTGGACGAGCACGATTTCAAGGGAATCCAGCAAGGCGCGGATGCCAAATGTTAAGACATCAAAGAACGCTTCGCTGTTGCGCACACACCATGCGATGAAATTCTCCACCCATGTGATCCCTGTCAGGCGGATATCAGGGTCAGTTGGAAAGGTGCTGAGCAACGAAAATCGGCCAGGAAAGCTGTAATGTACCATGGCTGTGGATACGATCAGCACCATGAACACCGCACTCAACACAATCTGCTGCGAGGGCATCCCGGACCGCACAGTTCGGTCCGACAACCACTCCGAAAATCGCCCTTCAAGCGCCCAGTTGGCTGTCACTGCCTGAACAGCTTTGACCACAATCAACAGAGCCAAGCCTGTCAGGACGATAGT
>ERZ1740070.1011-NODE-1011-length-18122-cov-16.750429_pt1 | contig 18122 bp, 21 predicted proteins | sample MGYA00581734_ERZ1740070 | MGnify/ENA primary metagenome ERZ1740070 (study PRJEB43018, sample SAMN04849744) | marine metagenome | isolation source: floating plastic debris | place: Pacific Ocean | collected 2008-09-01 | study: EMG produced TPA metagenomics...
TTAAGTTACTAATTTGTTCATTTTTAAACTGTCCGATTTTCTGGTAAGGCTACCCCTCAGGAAGATGATGATCAGAATAGATAGTAATAAAATGCAGACTAACTTGCGGCAAGAACTGTGGGGTATGCTTGCCGGCATTTGTTGGTAGTAGCTTCTTAAAGGTTCTCCACGAGTTGGATGTTATTTCCACAGGTATCGTTAAAAACCGCAACTTTTACGACTCCCATTTGAGTTGGTTTCATGCTGAATTCTACCCCTAGTTCGATCAATCGGTCATATTCTTGTTGTACATCGTCAACATCGAACTGAGTATATGGAATTCCAGCTTCCATTAGAGCATCCTGATAAACTTTCGACGGTTCAAAGTGGTTGGGAGCTGGTTCCAGCAATAATTCCGGCCCGTCTTGCGCTTCTTTAGATACTAACGTCAGCCATCTATTGCCACCCTCCAGTGGCGTGTCAAGTTTCTTAATGAATCCTAACTTTTCAGTGTAGAATCTCAATGCCTTTTCCTGATCTCGAACTGGGATGCCTATAAGAGTTACCTTCATCTGTGATTGATTCAAATCTGTAAATTTCGAAGATCAGGAATCAAAAACTTAGTTGCTTCTCGAAAGTTGCTCTCTTCGAAATTGAGCCGGTGTTTTTCCAGTTTTGGTTTTGAATAGAACGCTAAATGATCCCAAGCTTTCAAATCCGACTGCAAAACAAGTTTCAGTTACTGACATCCCATTTCCCAGATTTTCTTTAGATTTTTCTATTCGTTTATCTATCAAGTATTGTCTTGGCGTGATGCCGTAATACCTCTTGAAGAGGCGCAATAGATGATATTTGGAAATAAAATGAATTTTCGATAACAGGTTCAGGTTTAATTTGGTTTCACAATTACAGTCGATGTAGTCTCGAACTGCAACTATAGCGTCGATTTGTCCTTGGTTCTTGTAAATAACCCTGTTGATCCTGCTAAGCTCTTTTTCGTAAAATGTCATTCTTTCCATAGGTATACTGACTAACGCAATCTAAATATCTGATTATCAGGTACTATATGCTTAGCGATTTTATCTCTATTGACTCGATATAATCCAAGTTAATCTGTTTTTAATCCTAGATCTTTGATTTGTTTTCTCATTTTGCTTACGATCCATTTTTTTTGATCTAAAAGTAGGTAATTATTCTTGGGCATGTAAGGTTACTTCTTTGTGATTATGTTCCAAATGATGACGGCAATCTTTCTGGCAGTGGCCTTGATAGCTGTTTGCCGTCCTTTCTTGAATATAATTTTCTGAAGAACTTGGACAGATCAATGTCTTTGAGGTTGCCCAGCGAGTAATGAATAGATTTAGATGCAGTCGATCATTCTTCTACCTTCTGCTGTCTTTTGAAGAATTGAAGCTCTGAAAGCGTTTACTAATCGTATTTTTTGAGTTTGAATCTGATGCGTTATTGAAAGCCCAATATGACTGACTGCATCTCCGATAGCTCGTTGAAAAACCCTCTGTTAAATGCTTTAAAACTTGATATATTTTTTATTTTCGAAGCATTTCTAATTAATCCATTAAATCTAATATTGGAGGCTGCTAGTTAGACTCTCTAATTTCTAAATTCGTTAGATGGACACTGGGCGTTTATTTAAAATATTATCAATAGAAATGTAAGACCTGTATTTTTCATTTTTATCACATAAACCGCCATTAATTAAGCTGTGTCAGGTGCGGTTTTCCATTTCACCTGTAGGTAACAATCTGGAATCTTCTAATGCTGCAGTTCGGTGTCCTGCATTTTTCAGATAGTCTTCATTTTGGGCAAATTCCATAAACTTTAAAACGGATTCGTGCTCAACCAATAGTACAGCATCCCACTTTTCATTGTCAGGTCCAATTAGAAAATCTCTACTTTTCCCATAGTAGACAATTCGGCTACCCACTTTTTCCAATTCAGGTAAAGTTTTTTCCATATATAATTGATAAGCTTCTTTACCTGTAATTTCCTTATCAGGTTTTAACTGTTCCAAATATGAATAATCCGCTTTTTTGTAAAACTTTAATAAGTTAAGCATTACTATTTTCCCTTTATCGTTAAAGTTCTGATAAAACTTTTTCCCCAATTCGGGATTTGACTCTATGTACTTAGTAATATTATTTTCGTTCATTCAAATTATACCTATTGACGCGCTAAATGCAGTTCTGCAGTGTAATGCTGTTTCGATAAAAATACGAAGTATTTTGTAGATCGGAAGTAAAGCGCGAGGAGCAGATCCAAATTGCTTTTAGGGTCTTGTTGAGCATATGGATTCAGGTACCGTTTGGGGCCGTTTGGACGAGTATCATGAGAGTTAGGGCTACTTACTTCAGCAGTTGTAGCTCTACCGAAATGCTTCATTAGTAGGATAAGCAGGGCTAAAACAGTGCGCACGTATCTAGAGGTCTTGATTATTAAGCTAGGCAGGTATGACTTCGCTAGTCAAGTTTGTTACACGCCGTTTTACCTATTTCAGTCTCTCAAATTTCAGGTTCTTCAACCGATCAGTAGAAAGGCTGAAACCAGTCGCCCTTCCTTCCCTCCGTTGAAACGTTATTGTCATCATTCTAATGTTTTTGTTCATCCAGATCTCGGATGTTAAGGGGTGAAAATTGTTAAAATATTCACTGTCAAAATCACTATTGATAACACCGTCTTCATCAATGTTTAAAGTAAGTGTAAAGCCAATATCTTTTGAAAGATAAGAACCTGCCAAGCCTTTTATGTTGCTGAGAGTACTGAAATCCTCAGCTTTGTGAAAAACCTTAGTTGAACCATCGTAGTCTGTTATCTCTAAAGTATCTTTTTTTTGATTGAATTGATAAGTTCTTTGGCCTGAGGAGGCCCTGGATACAAACATATTTTCATCACCTTGGTATGCTGCATGTTTTTCTCCTTTTTGGTAGTTAGTAATACTCAGAGCAGAATCTGCTGAACGGATCATAATCACTTCGTCAAGGTACTTGCTTGCGAATTTTCCAGTAAATGCTCTTACATCAGCTATCAACCCTATTTCGGCATCTATTTTTTTATAGCTGTCTTTAAGAAGTATGTCAGCGATGGAATAGCTGTTATAAAAGAAATCTCGGTTGTCAATGTTACCGAGTATAATGACGAAGAAATCCTGCTCAGGAAAAATGAGAATATTCGAGCGGAAACCAAAATGAACTCCGCCATGACTTATTGTTGGCAACCCATAGTGATGAAAATATTGTAATCCATAGTTGTAATGTCCTGAAAGAGGCGTTTGCATCAATGACTCACTCGAAGGGAGTTGCCTATTTATAAGGCCTTTGGCCCATAAGCCTAAGTTTTCTATGTCAGTTATAATACCACCGTCCCCTATGATGGTGTTTAAATTAATCGAAGGTTCATCAATTTGATAATTCTGATTATATCCACGAGCAATTCGTTTTTGTTTTCGAGGGCCAACCGTATTGATAAATTCACTATTTCTCATTTTGAGAGGGGCGAATATTTCTTTTTTCACGAATTCAGGGAAATTCATATTGGTCACTTTTTCAACAATTAGCGCCAATAGAACATAATTTGAATTGCTATATATGTATCGTTCCCCTGGGTTATTGTTTAGGTTATCCTTGCTTTGAAGCAAATCAAAAAAAGTTTCTTGGGAAATTCCTTGGTGTCCGTCTATACCGGCCAGATCTTCAAGATATTGGTACTCTGGGATACCGCTCGTATGATTGAGTAAATGTTGGATGGCAATGGATTTTCCATATTTGGGTAGTTCAGGTATATATTCAACCACCTCTTCATCTACGTTAATCAAGCCCCTCTCTTCAAGAATAGCTATGGCCATTCCGGTAAATTGCTTTGTAATAGATGCTATGTGAAATTGAGTATTAGATTGAATTGGTAAGGAATCAGAAATGTTAGCCATGCCAAAAGCTTTGTCATAAATCACCTTACCATCTTGATAGACCAACACTGCACAGCCGGGAGAGTTTTCGTTGTTCCATTTGGAAAAGAGGTCATTAATCTCATCAAACTCGGGGTTCGGGCTTTGACATTGGTTAAGAAAAAGAACGATTCCAATGATCATTGTGGCGGTGAAAACTCTGTAAATCATAAAATTCCCTTATGAAGATTCAATGATGTAACGACAAGTCGAATTCATGAAAGTTGCCATCTCCTTTATGGGCATACAATGACACGCTAAACGCAGTACTGCTGCCTAGCACGTAGGGCTTAAAGGCGGCCGTAGGCCGGATGTGCTTCAACGCCCAACTATCATTCGTAAACTGGACTTTCAATTTCTATAAAAATATCTCATCTCTCAAGCCTTTGCAAATAGCTCAGTTAGCTCCGTCTGCAAGGCTTATGTATGATAGTGTGTCTGTTAGCAACTGATTTTATTTCACTGCTATTTTTCCATCAGTTCTCATATAGATCACTGCTTCATCTTTCCCATGATTAGAAATATTGTGAATTGCCTTATCCGTTGAACCAAAGTAGCTTCCTTCGTCTAATATCTTAACTTCATTATGTTCAGGTAATTTATAATTCAGCTCTCCTTTTATAACTACCGAATGAACTACAGTTCCATTTGTCCCTATTGTACCGGTATATCCACTCGGAAGCTTTACGAAAAGGCTTTTCAAATTGGTAGTATTACTTTCTTGTAGAAAGCTTATTTCTGCTTCGCTTTGATCATCAATCCAGTTCGTAATTTTATTATCAAGCCAAACGACATTCGAAGCTTCAATATTTACAGGCGTTTCTCCACTGTCAAAAGCCTCGCTTGACGGTTCTACAAGATATGGGCCTTTATCTATTTCTACTAATGCAATAATTTGTTCTCCCTGAGCAGAGGTAATATGAGATTCTCCTAGTGGCTGTGTCCAAAATGATCCTTGAGACATCCACATGTTTTCTGCATCAGGGTCATCATTATGCACCATTCCTTCGATTACAACGGCTCGGTAGGTTACGTTGTGAATATGTGGTGGAGAGGAAAACCCGTCAATAAATTTTGCCAAAAATCCTGTGGCTATACTTCCTGCACCTTTTCCCTTCCTGTCACCCCAAATTGTGCCTGCTTGAGGACTTTGCTTGCCTCTTGCTGGATTTAACTTTTCCCAAACGACTTCAGAACTTAATAGAACCTTGTTGGTTGAATTTTCAACTACTTCCGATTCTTCGACTTTCGTTTCACTATTTGAATTTCCACAGGAAGTCAAAAGACCAATTATCAACAAGTAGTAAATCGCTTTATTTATCATCTTAATCTCTGTTTACATTCTGTTGAATTTGCTTGTTCTAGCAATTCCATGTCTGAGTAATCCAATTTTTAAAGTTTAAAACGGTGCATAAGAATCTTTGGGTTCAGCAGGCACACTCCAACGTTCGTAAGCCGAAATATTATTAGATACATTGAAATGTTGTGCTGAGTTTTCAAAATTGCCATAACTGTTTGAGCCTCCGCTTGGTATCTGCATCCGGTCACCATATAGCCATGCTACCAAATTACTACGTTGACCATTTATGATGGGGTGCGTTGCATGTGGAATGCTACCGCGATGAATAATTGCTTTACCGGATTCAAAAACAGTTTGTGCTGTTTTTCTCGTGGTTTTATCATGAAAATCAACCTGTGAGCCTGCATATTTTTCGTCCGGTAAGTTTATGTTTATGTTCAAAGTGGCAGCTGAGGCATCAGTGTGTGGATTTAAATCTTTGTCTTTGTCTGGGTTGTATTGAATAGTAAAGCCAAATGTCTGATTATCATACCCGTAAGTACCAAGTAGTAAACGAGCAACTGGACGCATGTAGCGATTCATGATTTTGTTGTAAAACGCCTGAAAATTGGGAGCAGCAAGGTAACCTTCAGAACGTGGGTCCAGCATCATTCCAAAACGATTTAGTTGAATGCCATATGGCGGACGTATTGGAATTTGTGAATTCACTGCCTCTACTAAATAATCGCGCAATTCGGCTAAGCGTTCGGGGTCAAAGAATTGCGTAGTATAAACTCCAGGAATGATTTCTTCCCATAAATCTGCAATTACGTTCTCTTTTTCAGGATTCTCCCAAGCATTGTTCATTGCTTCTCTTAGACGAGAATCAATTAGGGTTTCGTCCAGAACAGGCAAAGCAACGTTACTTTCAAGTTCCCATTGTTTCCATGCTTCCTCCAGTATGTTTCGGTTACTGTTCCAAAAATGATTTACAGTGGTGTCGCGTTTCAATATGGCTTCACGTGCAGGTAAGTTCAACGCGCGAGCTTGTGCAAGGGTGTTATTATTTGTCATTTTTGTCTTTTATAATTTTTTCAGTTTCTGAAATCAGGCTTGAAATCAGTATATTGTTATAGGCATCTAGGTGGGCTTGGTTAAAATCACCTTTGTCATTGTCGAAGTATTGACCTGAATGATTTTCCTTTTTTGGTTCGGTCGTCAATTTCACTAAGATGTTTGCCCCTTTATCCACCGGAGCCCAAAATTGTCCATAGGCTTCCATTGCCATTTTCGTATTAAGCAAAGAGCCAGGGTTTACAGCGATTACATTCAAATTGGGTTCTTGATTTGCTAACCAGAAACTCCACATCGTTATCGCCAGCTTGCTTTGTGCATAAGCTTCTTGAATACCTATCTTTTCTGTACCTGCCAAGGCCTTAAGTGATACACTTGCCTGTGCTGCCGAACTTAAATTAATAATTCGAGGTTCTTCACTCTTTTTTATAAGGGGCAGTAAGTCATTGGTCAATATGAAAGGAGCTAAATAATTTACGGCTAAGCGAATATCAAGACCTTGATTGTTCTTGGAAACTGGACTTCTGAAAACCCCGGCATTATTGATTAAAATATCGAGTTTTGTGTAATTAGTTGCGATTTGAATTCCAAAGTTTTCAACTGATTTTAAATCAGATAAATCCGCTACATAGCCGGAGACACGACTCTGATCTGAAACTCCAACGAGTTCTTTTATCGTGGTTTGCAACTTCTTTTTATTTCGGCCATGTATGATTACATGATGACCGGCTTTTGCCAATTTCATGGCTGTTAATTTTCCGATTCCATCCGTTGACCCTGTAATGAGAATTGTTTTCATTTTATTACTATAAAAAACATAGTCACAAAACTATTTATAGTATAATTGTCCTGCAATAACGGTCAAAAAAGATAGTAGGATGGTAGGAAATGAAACGCACGAAAAGTTTGAATTTAAAGGCAGAGCCTATCCGTGCTGTGCCAGTTTAACAATGGGTGTAATTGGAGGTAAATGGAAAACAGTGATTCTTTACCATTTAATGAGTGGTACTTTGAGGTACAATGAACTGCGCAAGTGTATGTCTACGGTAACAGAACGCACTTTGAGTCTTCAACTCCAAGCGTTAGAAAAAGATGGTTTGGTTGAACGCAAGGTCTACCATAATAAGCCGCCATTGAAAGTTGAGTATTCATTGACAGATTTTGGTAGAACATTAATCCCGATCGTACAATCTATTGCAGATTGGGGCGATTTTGTGGTTGAAAATTATTCGGAATAAATTCGTTCTAAATTTATTGCTAATGGTCTGTATATGGTGCATATCAAGAAGGTTGATTCACCGGGTCTTACTGCGTGATATTTTCGACTGTATAATTCCATAAGTTTCCTTTCATCTTCCTCATTTTTTTCAAGCACATCGAATGCCAAATAACCTTCTTTGCCGTTAATAGAACTTTGTTTACTAGCAAAGGCAATGATGCGAGAGCTGATAGCCTCGGATGAAAATCTACTTGTTTTGTATGATCAGCTGACCTTGGTAAAGGGAGTTGGCTTTGTGGTGGCCGTGTCGATGATTATAGTGAGCGACGAGTTCAAGACGATCACCGGCCCTCGAAAGATGGCTTGTCATTGCGGCGTTACTCTATTTAGAAAAGTATCAAAGGTCTCGCATTGGGCACATAAACCCATGAAGACTTTACTTAATATGGCGGTATTAAATGCCATAAGAAACAAACTCATTCATAGGATATATGCGGTGGCAAGAGACAATCGAAAACATAAAAATTCTAATATACATGCTCTTGCATGATCCCGGGACGGTCTCGGCTATGATTCGTTATGGAATCATCCGTAGGATTATTCCGCCGAAATCCAGCAGTTTGATTTATACTTTTATTTTGGTGTGCCACAAAACCACAATGAATTATAGCCGTAGTTGCCATTTCGTTGTTTCTTTGGTTTATCATTATTCTGCTGAATCTTATTTTCCGGTTCTCGGCGTTTGATTATATTCCACATTTGAGTGAGAATAGAGAGTTCAATTAGATTTTTTTTCAGACTTCACTATGTTGTAATAACTGGCAAATGACGAAACAGTCATAATTAGCCACCCTAATCTAAAAAGCCAAATACTTCCAAATAATGAGCCAGGTTCGGAATCTACGATTGAGCTAATAAATACTATTCCTGTTAAAATCCCAGACATAAGGAATAAAGTTCTTTTGCTTTTGTTTGTCATAAATGTAGGTTTAATTGGTATTTGGTTGTTTATCGCAATGAATGGCGACGCCCAGATATAGCGCTGAGACCTCCGAGCTAAATTAATTGTAATAAAAGTAGCTTATCTTCCGGTGCTTCCAAAGTTTGTATAAAGCGCTGCGTTATGAAATGGAAAAATTCCACAAGATGAAGTTTCCAAATAGTATAAAACTTTCTCGGCGGCTGATGAAACGGTGAAGTTCAGATGTTTTTGATAGAAAGTACCTGAGCACATGCCTTATACAGTTTATTGCAGCTTTTAGTGATTCAGATTCAGTTCCATTATTGGAAGAAACCTATTGGGAATCGAGCTTTTCAGTTGACCAACTATCTTAAATCCAAACTGGACTTCCTATGGCATTGATGGCTGTTTGCCTGCCTTTTTTGAAGGCAATTTTCTTAAAGAATTTGCCAAGGTCTGAGTCTTTAAGATTACCTACTGCATTGGCAGCATATCGTAATGCAATCTTAAGCCGATTGCTACCTTGGGGGATCCTATGAGAGAGAACTCTGCCTCCGCTGATTTTATTGTTTGGAGCTAGTTTCAGCCATGAAGCAAAATGCTGAGCTGTAGGGAATTTATCGAATCCACCTTTCCCAATTTCACTCATGATGGTCAATACGGTGGCATGGCTTACTCCTAGGATGGCGGGTAGATCCACTCCATCAAAATACTGGTAGGCGACAATATTCAAGTCCACGCCTGTGAGCGCATTTTTATTCTGCCGCTTGAAGTATTTGTTATCAGGGATATCAACAACAACATCATCTTTGGCTCTGATGGTTTGATCTAAAAAAGTACTTATTTGCTTATCGCATTATGATTTTGGTTGAATAGAATTGGTATCTGTCATACTCTTATTTGAGCCCAAATAAGTAGTCCTCTCTTTTATTAGAGAGGAGTGCTTTTGCAATTTCTTCTTCTGATTTTCGACAGTTGTGGTGAAGGTGAGCATCCAGTGATTTAGGATCAAGGTTGCCATTGCAGATGTCTTCTATGATCTTGAGACCTGTCAGTCCGGTGATATCACGTACTACTACGTCTAGTCTGAAGTTGAAATACTTCAGAAACTTAGCCATTTTGTGGATACTATCGGCTCTTTGCTAGATCATATTGGTTCTGTGGCGACAGAGGGTTCTAAGTTTTTCGGTAGTGTGATCAGGAAGAAAACTCGAAGGAAGTAGCCCAATAGAAGGCATTTTTTGTATCCACTGGCAGTCTAGCACATCTGTTTTCTTGCGGTTGATGTTTTTGGTGAACTTGCCATTGGTCAGTACGACTTCTAATCCATTGTTTATGAGTTCAACGAACAGATTTTGCCAATAAGCTCCGGTAGACTCCATAGCAACAGTTGTGACTTTGTTTTCAATCAACCATTGGGCAAGTGAACTCAAGTCTTCGGCATATACACCGAATGATTTTACGTCTTCTAAACCTTGGCCAACAGCTACAAAATGTTCACGGCTACCTACATCAATACCAGCAGCGTGATGGTTGATGACCTTGAGTGCGATTTGATCTTTTTTCATCTCCTTAGATTTTTAGTGAAAATGAGCTCTAAGAGAATGTATCTTTGGATAGAAAATTATACAGAACGGGGTATCGAAAGATCCTCCAATGAATTTTATCAACTAGTCCCTATCGTCACATTGGGACTTTTTACATTCCGATCAAAATGACGCTCGGACTTTCCAATCCCTACGAAACTATCCTGATCGATAAAACCCATTCATTCATTCATAGCATATGTTATGTGGATTTAGTTGTAATGTGATTTTACTTTAAGGTTCTTGCAACCTATCAGATTGCGCCCTCATTTATAAAAAACTAACTTCGTTTAAGGATGGTGTCCTTTAGATTCGTTTCAGTTCAGGGCTTTTTCTTATTATTCTAGCTGATAAAAAGATTATTTATCCCATGATATGATCAATACAAAATTCAATAAATCAGATTATCTATTGCTGTTGATCTATTTCGTGGCATTTGTGCTCGTGGAATTGTACGATCATACGTTTCATTTTCATCAAGTCACCTATAATTTTATACGACCTGATGGCTCTACCTATTCTCAGGTAAATACAGGCCCTTCTCTTGAAGGCTACTTGGTTGGAGTGCCTGCTTCACTTATCAGCTCACTAGCTATTGTACTGATCTTTTTTATCTGGTTGACCCCCACCTTTTTGATCAACAGGAAGAACTATTTAGTGTTTTCTATACTGGGCATTTTGGTATTGGTAACCTTCGGAATTTTTAGAATAACGCTATGGCATTGGGCCTACCATATTCCGTGGGAAACGTATCCACCCATTCATGATTTAATCATAAAAGGCCTCAATAATAGTGCTTCCAGTGCCGGCCTTCCACTAGCTATTCTTTTGGCTAAGAAGTATTTCGAAGCTCAGCTTGAGCTGGCGCAAACGGAAAAAAAGCAAAAGGAAGGTGAACTCAAATTGTTACAGGCGCAGTTAAACCCTCACTTTTTGTTTAATAACCTAAACACGCTCGATGCTTTAATAACCAGCGACCCTGAGAAAGCTAAAAAATACATCGCTCACCTTTCTGCATTATATAGATATTTAATCAATATGAAAGATCAGGAGGTAGTTTCCCTGAATGGGGAATTATCCATGATTAAAAATTATTTCTACTTAATCGAGACCCGTTTCGGAAAGGCCTATGTTTTTGATATAAAAGGTCAAAACCCAAAAGCTGATAAATACTTACCAGTAGGAGCCTTACAAGTTTTAATTGAAAATGTGGTGAAGCACAACCGAGTGATAGCAGGAAAGTCAATACAAACAACCATCACCATCGAGCAAGAGCAAGTGACGGTAACAAATAATAAAGATCAAATCCCTGAAAGTCGGGAAACCTTCGGGACAGGGTTGAAGAATTTAAAAGAGCGGTATGCACTTCTTTTTGATAAAGAAATGACGGTATTGAATAGCGAATCCAGATTTCAGGTGTGTATTCCTCTCATCGAATTAGTCGTGACCTAAAATCTTTTTAATATCTATGATCCTCTTAATATTAGAAGATGAAATTCCGGCTTTTGAAAAGCTGCAAGCGCACTTGAAAGTGTATTTCAAGAACGAGTTGCACTTTGATTGGGCTCGTACCGTCTCGGAAGCAAAAGACCATTTATTGCAAGATGATCGGTACGATTTGATTTTGGCCGATATAGAATTATTGGATGGTAACTCGTTTGATCTCTTCAAAGAAGTCACCATCAGATGTCCGATTATCTTTTGCTCTGCATACGATAAGTATTTGTTTGAAGCATTTAAAAGCAATGGTATTGCCTACCTGTTAAAACCGTACACGCATGAGGAACTTTGTGCCGCATTTGCCAAGTATGAGGTCCTTTTCAAGGATACGGTACGAATAGAAATTGACCCTGATATTATGAGTCAATTTCGAGAACTTCTTCATCAAACACGTAAGGATTACAAAGACCGATTGGTCATTAAAAATACAAAGAGCGTGTACCTGTTGAATACTGTGGATGTGAGTTTAATTATGGCAAAAGGGACTTTTTGCAAATGCATAGATCATAAGGGTAAAACACACTTGCTTTCGCAGAGTATAGGGGTGCTTGTTGAAAAATTGAATCCAAGAGTTTTTTTCAGGATTAACAGGAGCCAGATTGTTAATATCGGCTTTATCGAGTCAATGGAGCACTATTTCAAGAACCGGCTTTCGCTCCAAATAAAAGGTACTGAAAAAAGGGCCATTACCAGTTCGGAAGTCACTCCTAGGTTCAGGGCATGGTTAGAATCTCAATGAAGTCAACTTAGATTCTTTTTTTCACCCGCTTCGTTATTCTTTTCACCCGTTTTGTTGTTTTATGCTTCTTAGCATAGCACGCAAAGCATAGCTTTATCACTTAATTACATCAAAAAGTAAAAAGCGATGATAAAGAAAACAACGTACCTCTTGGTGTTATTAGCAGCCTTATTTTCCTGTAACGCAATAGGGAAAAACAAGCCTATCGGAAAAATCCCATTTTCAATAAATGAAAATGGATTGATACAAATTGAACTTCTCATCAATAAGAAAAAAGTCTCAAAATTTATTTTAGATACTGGTGCATCGTCTACCCTTATTGATGATGAAATGGCTAGCGAACTGAATTTAAGTCTACTAGAAGGCACATTCGAATCTACATGGGCAAGTAGTGAGACTCATGATGGAAGGAAAACAGAGAAACAACGGATCACCATCACTGAAAAAGTGCTTTTGGAAGGCATTGAGCTTAATGTAAGAGACCTGTCCCACTTGGGCGATATTAACGGCATTATTGGGTTCGATTTGTTCATAAAATATGTAACTCACACTGATTTTGACACACAAACGATTACATTCTATGAGCGGAAAGGAAGGCCAGATACGAAAGGATATAAAGCAGTAAAGTTTGTAGAATCTTACTGCACACCTGAGGTAGAGGTGACTTTCGTGCTAGAAAACGGGGCTACATTCAATGGTAAGGTATTTTTTGATACAGGTAATACCGCCTTTCCGCTTATCATCAATGCAACTTACAAGCGTGAAAACGCACTGCCGTTAGCGTTCAAATCTTTATCACGTTCTGAATCAGAAGATCACTCGAAAGCGCAAATGGATGTCGAAATTATCCAATCACTGACGCTGGGAGGATTTGAATTAGGAGAAATGCCGGTTGCATTATCAAATGCAGAGAAGGGGGTATTGTCATGGGAAGGCTACTTAGGTTTAATAGGACTGGAATACATCAACAAGTTTAATGTCATCATTGATTACCACCGAAAGAAGTTATTTTTAAAACCCAATAATTCGTTTTCAGAGGATTTTTTATTCCATGAACTGGAATGAGATTTCACAGGATGTTATAGGATGAGTTGAATACCGGGAATTATACTGACTAACGTAAGCTAAGTGACTGATTATCAGGATTGAGTAGTGAGGCTAATTTGTCTCTTTCCGCTCTAGAACCCTATTTCATCAGGATTGACTCCCATTTCTTTGATCTGTTTTCTCATCTTGCTTACGATGCGTCTTTTCTGATCTAGAAATAGGTAATTATTCTTTGGCATGTAAGGCTGTTTGCCTTCCTTTCTTGAAGGCGATTTTTCTAAAGAACTTGGCAAGATCAGAGTCTTTGATATTACCCACAGCATTTGCGGCATTGCGAAGGGCAATTTTGAGTTTGTTACTGCCTTGAGGTATTCTATTTGAGAGGACTCTGTCACCGCTGATCTTGTTGTTCGGAGCGAGCTTGAACTAAGAGGTAAAGTATTGTGCTGTAGGGAATTTATGGAACCCTTCAGATCCGATTTCACTCATTAGTGTGAGTACGGTGGAGTGGCTTACGCCTGGAATAGCGAGTAGATCTACACCATCAAAGTATTGATAAGATGCGATGTTTAAGTCTATTCCTTTGATGGCATTCTTGTTTTGTCTTTTGAAGTATTTGTTGTCGGGGATGTCATCCACTACCTCTTCCTTTTGTTGGGTGGATTGTTCAAGGAATGCGCTGATTTCCTTGTCGCAATCATTGATCATGGTAGAGTAGAATTGATGTCTTGCAAACTCTTGTTTAAGCCCAAATAGGTAGTCTTCTCTTTTGTTGGATACCAGAGCCTTGGCTATTTCTTCTTCTGATTTTCTACAGGTGAGCTGCCAGAGATTTTGGATTGAGGTTTCCATTGCAAATATCTGCGATGATCTTCATTCCAGTTTGGCCTGCTACGTCTCTTATTACCACGTCAAGACGGAAGTTGAGGTACTTGAGGTACTTGGTCATTTTGTGGATGCTATCAGCTCTTTGTTGTATCATATTTGTCCTATGTCGGCAGTAAGTTCTAAGTCTTTCGGTTGTATGATCTGGCAAGAAGCTGGAGGGTAGGAGCCCAAGAGTATGTAGCTTCTGTATCCATTGGCAGTCTAGAACATCCATCTTCTTACGGTTGATGTTCTTGGTGAACTTGCCATTAGTGAGCACCACTTCAATATCAGAGTTTATAAGCTCGACAAAGAGATTCTGCCAATACGCTCCGGTAGATTCCAAAGCTACTGTAGTGACCTTGTTCTCAAGTAGCCATTTCTTGATCGCAGTGAGGTCTTCAGCATATACTCCGAATGATTTTACATCTTGTTGTTCTTATCCGATGGCTACATAGTGAGACCTACTTCCCACATCGATTCCTGCTGCATGTGGGTTTACCATGGTCATTGGCATCTTTTGTTTTTTCATTCTCTTGCTGTTTAAGTTTTAAAAAAGCCCTAAGAGAATGTATCTTTACACTTGAAAATTATACTGAACGGGGTTCCGCCAGTTTGCGGACCACCAATGAAATTTATCAACTAGTCCCGACCCCAAATCGGGACTTTTGCACTCCAGCCAAAATGACGCTCGGACTTGCTGCACTCACAGCAGAGATACCAATTAATGCAACGGCCTTACAAAGGGCTAAACGAAAATAGTGATGAAAGTGGCAGTGCTTAACCGTTAGCTTCTGAAATCAATTTGGAAAAGCCGAAATTGCCATCTTTTCAGGCCTGCGATTTCGGGTCTAAATCTCCCCAATGCTCTACAACGTTCCGTGTATGGTGCGTATCCCGAAGCGTATGCATATACACCTTGTGTGTGCCCAGCATTGGCATCTGGTATTTAAGATACCAAATTATTCCAGAGGGTGTAAGTCCCTTGTGCGCGGATTCGTAACCCGAAGCACTAGCAAGTCGCAAGGTGGTTTGCCGTGAGGCCTACACTGAAGGAAGCGAGACTGCAAACCCCGGTTCCAACGAACAGGAACTGGATACGGAGGCTGTACAGGTCGGATAAGGTAGCACATCATACTGACGTCCCAAGGGTAAGTAACTATCAATGACCTATGCGGTCGATCCAGTGGATATTGGGGGAAGGAATATGCCCTTACCTGGGGAGGTCTCTGATATCACGAGTTGATTTCTGAGAAGTCAGCAGAGGCCATAGTAGCTACTGGTAATGAGCCCTGAAAGACAGGGAGGTCTTACAAGGTAGTGAAGGACTGAACGTATTGTGAAACGAAAATTCGTATAGGAATCTATTGATAGCCTATACTTAAAAGTAGTGGAAAGAGAGAACTGGTGCAAAGAGCGGTTATCTTATGCTTTACGAACCGCCAAGTACGAGACCCGTACGCTGGGTGGTGTGAGAGGCGCACCGTGGGCTTATGGCTCACGGCCGTCTACTCGATTGTAGAGCGTCTATTCTGTTTCTTTTTTATTCATTGAATTCAGCATATTGAGTCCAGCCGTTGCAAGACCACTATCAGGAAATTCATTCAAAGTTCGTTCATAGTACTCTTTAGCTTTTTGTCCATTTCCCAGTTGTCCAAAACAGAATGCTATGTTATTCAAAGCCATTTCCTTATAACTTATTCTTGATGAACTCAATAATGTTAAATACCTGTATTTATCAATCCAATCATTTCGCTTGAAGAAATCATACGCCTTTTCAAAGAATGGAATTGCAGTTTCGAAGTTTTGAGCTTTCACCAGCTGCATACCCTTTCTGTGATCTCTGGCAACAATCCTTCTCAAGCTAAATGAAATAATGAGGTATGTAATAGCTCCATTGATGACTGCTTTGTCAGGATTTACTTGCCACCAGATGAATATAATTAACCCCATCACCCCAAGCTGGGGTATTATTGAAATCCAAGCCGTTTGTCTTATTGTTGGAGTCTTAACACTCATTTCATTTTTGTAATTAATTGATCGAATTTAGTTGATAGTTCAAGGTATTCGTCAGACCAATCATTCGCCATTGCGCACTCTTGAATAGGCGCGGTTGGAGTAAATAGAGCTTTCAAATATTCCTTGTCTATTCCTTCACCGTTCTGAAGTTGTTCAATGACAATCCCCAAGTCCATTCCTATTTCAGCAGGACTTAGACCATCAAAACTCATATTATCATGTTCAAACAGCAATCCCTTTACTTTGTTAAGTAGTTCAATTAGAGATTCTTTTGAATTAGATGGTTTAAAGCTAATCTTCAACTTCTATAGTTATTGGTAAATATTCATGGAGCTCCAATGCTCTACAACATACGAATATAGTCACCTAACTATATTCGCACTGTATATTTTTCGTTAATCTAGTAGATTTTTAATATTTTTTAGTGCGTTTACCGCAACATGCGTGTAGATCTCCGTGGTGCGACTTGAGTTATGACCCAGTAAGGTTTGAATATACCTTAAATCCACTCCCTCTTCCAGCAGGTGCGTAGCAAAGCTATGCCTTAGCATGTGAGGCGTAACTTTCCTTTTTATTTGTGCCCTGCTAGCCGCTTGAATCACAATGTTACGAATGCTGGTGCTGCTGTATGGCCCACTGTATTGGCCTTCAAACAAATACTCCTTAGGCCGGTCTTTCTTGTAATACTCCCGTAAATCATGAAGCACGCTTTTGCTTAATAGCGTGTTACGGTCTTTTTACCTTTCCCTTGCTTAACACGGATTAGCATTCCGTCACTATCAATATCTTCGGGTTTAAGGTTTTGTAGTTCCGCCCGCCTTAACCCGGCAGAGTATAGAAGCTTAAGGATGCATCGGTGTTTTCGGTTTCTAGTCCGGTTTATCATAAGCAATATCTTTTCTTTACTTAAGACCTCCGGTAACCGTTCTTTTTTTAACGGCCGTTCTACACTGTAAAAGCGGTTGGGCATACCCATTACCACCTCATAATAGAATTTAATGCTATTAATCGCTTGGTTTATGTAAGAATCGGAGCGTCTTTTCTTTACCAGACCGGAAAGATAGTCCTGGACCTCCTTTTCGCCGATATCTGGCAAATCCCAATCCATGTAGTGGTTAATAAATTTTTCAAATTGCGAAATGTAAGTCCTTGCTGTGTTCAAGGAATACTTTCTTACTTCTAAAGTTTTTAAAAAATCCTCCGGGCATGCCCTAAATCCGTCGGCAAGCGCTCTTTTCCGGTAATGGTCGATCGCTGGCGCCTTTTCATTTAACGATACCTGTGCTTTACCAAAAAACGAGTTACCGTTTAGCCAGGCTACGCCGCGAAATGTCTCGAAAATAAGGTTTAGGTTTCCTTTACTATTTGGCAGGTACGGCATGCCAAATTCATCGGACCACGTTAAGCCCGGCAGTCCTTTCACCACGGCATTCAGTACCTTATCCGGGTAAAATCGAAGCCCAATCTGCTTTTCTCCTCCGATGAGCAAGTGGTTTAGCGTTATATGCTTAAGACGTGAAGACATACCTGAAAGCTCAATGTGCGCGACGATTTTTACAAATTTAGTCGTATAATTAAACGTTATTTATTCGTTTAATTATACGATTATGAAAACCTGCCCGAGTTGCGGTGAGCAGATCACAGGCCGCCTGGATAAAAAGTTTTGTACGCCCTACAGCAAATCCGCGTACCATTACCTTAAAAACCGCGATAGGCCACAGAGCCAGTTTAAGAAAATTGACAAGCAGCTAAAATTGAACCGAAGGATTTTGAAAGAGTATAATAAAGCAGGCAAGGCCACAGTCAGGAAATCGGTGCTGCTGCGAGAGGCATTTAATCCAAAATATTTCACACATTACTGGAAGAATAATAAAGGGGATGTTTATTCCTACTT
>ERZ1740070.1014-NODE-1014-length-18096-cov-6.655839_pt1 | contig 18096 bp, 9 predicted proteins | sample MGYA00581734_ERZ1740070 | MGnify/ENA primary metagenome ERZ1740070 (study PRJEB43018, sample SAMN04849744) | marine metagenome | isolation source: floating plastic debris | place: Pacific Ocean | collected 2008-09-01 | study: EMG produced TPA metagenomics...
GCATCGCGAAAATAGGGATTAAATAGGTGACAGTTAATGCTTTTGTTACACCAATATTTCTAATTAATCTAAAATAAAGAATATAAGCTAAAGCTGTACAAAATGACCCCAAAGCCATCACAGCAAAAATAACTTCTATTGTTGGTATGGTTGCGGGTATAGTAAAAGGAATAAAAGGAAGAATAATTAATGCTGCACTCAACTGCGAACCTGTAGCAATTGTAAATGCAGAAACATCCGATAAATGCTTTCTAGTGTAGGGTGCTGCTAGTGCATACAATAATGCTGCAACAAGTCCAGCAATCACTGCTAAAGTAAAAGACTGCGTGATTGAAACAGTTTTCCAACCTACTAAGACGATGACCCCAGCAAATCCTAACGCAAAGCCAATTATACCGCTTATAGATAATCTTTCTTTTAACCAAACAAAAGAAACAATAGTACCGAATAGTGGTGCAGTTGCATTTAAAATAGAAGTAAATCCTGCTGGTAAAGATAGAGATGCATAAGAAAACAGCAAAAATGGTATTGCTGAATTAATGCAACCAACGATGAATAAAGGTTTAATTTTTCTGCGGATTTCTTCAATAAGACCAAGTTTGATAGCAAAAAATAGTAAAATTAAACCAGCTAATAATACTCTAAATTCTATCAGCCAAACTGCTCCAAGTACTGGTGATGCAATCCGCATAAATAGAAACGAAGCACCCCAAATAGCTGCAAGTAGCAAAAGTTCAAATATATCTGAGACTTTCATAAAATATCCTATATTAGCAACTAGAAATTAGAACTTAAATTCGTAGGATTCTAGATTTAACAACTTCTTTTTTCGTTCAATTCCCCAACGATAACCACCAAGGCTACCATCATTTTTAACTACGCGGTGACAAGGTACAATTAAAGCAACCGGATTAGCACCACAAGCATTTCCAACAGCACGAACTGATTTCGGTTTATTAATTTGATTTGCTATATCTTTATAGGTGCAAGTTTCACCATAAGGAATTTTTTTTAAAGCTTCCCAAACCTGTTTTTGAAAAGCTGTTCCTCGAATATCCAAAGGTAAATCTATATGTGGTTGATTTCCATCGATAAAGTTGAGAATCGCTCTGACCCAATCTTGATGAGCTTCACTATCAAATATTAATTCTGCTTGATGAAAATCTTGATATAAAATACTTTCTAATTCTTCCTTTGTATCTCCCAATTTAACGCTACAAATTCCTTGTTCTGTGGTTGCGACTGATAAATAACCCATCGAGCAGGGAATTATCGTACAATTGATAATCATATTTTTACCCCCTTTTCTATAAGTATCCGGTGTCATTCCTAAATTTGATGTTGAAGATTTATATAAACTGCTGCTGGAATTATATCCAGATTCATAAACAGCGTTAACTACCTTTTCTCCCTGACGAAGTAAATTTTTAAAGCTCTCTATTCTTCGTGCTTCGGTATACTGACGTGGTGTAATACCTACAAGATTTTTAAAAGTACGCTGTAAATGATATTGACTGATATTAAATTGAGTAGCAAGTTGGGAAAGCGAAAGAGGATTATCAACTCGTTTGTCGATAAAATTACATATTTGTTCGACTAATTGTAAATGTGATTTTTCCAGCTTATTTTCAGAAAAACATCGTTTACAAGCTCGGAAACCGCTATTTTCAGCTTCAATTATTTGTGAAAAGAATACAACTCTATCTCGTTGGGGTTTGCGTGATGGACAAGATGGATGGCAATATATTTTTGTCGATATAACACCATAAATGAACTTACCGTCATAATTACAATTTCTAGTTATTACAGCTTGCCAATATTCATCTTGATTCATTGGTTGATTTTTAGTTTATTACAATAATTTCTTTGTTAATCAATATTATTTAATCACCGATACCGAATCTATCAGATTCTTGCTTTTTAATATTTATTCAATTAATTAATTTTATATTTGTAGAGTGATTTACTCCTCTACAATTAGCTATTTCGATGAAACCTCTTTCCCCTGCGGTTTTTTTATCGGTAATTTTCTGAGAAGAGAGTAGGATTTATGAATAATTTGAAGGAATTTGATTGTGATTGTGGGACGAGAAGGTATAAGGTGAGTTTGATTTATATCTGATTGATAAACCTAGTCAGTTATAGTTATTGATTTTACATTCATCAATCTACTGACTTGGAAAATGCATTATTCGCAATCGCAACCCCGAACAAAATTAGAAAGCAGCTTAAAATCATCGATAGGGTAATAGGTTCTTTCAAAAAAATCAATCCCCAGAGCATAGCGAAAATTGGGGTTAAATAGATGACGGTTAGTGTTCTTGAGACACCAATGTTTTGAATTAATCGGAAATACAAGATGTAACCCAAAGCTGTAGAAAAAAAACCTAAAGCTATCACAGCAAAAATAATTTTTATTGTTGGTATAGCTGCGGGTATAGTAAAAGGAATAAAAGGCAGAATAAATAATGCTGCACTCAATTGCGTACCTGCTGCTGTTACCAAAGGTGAAACATCAGATAAATGCTTTTTAATATAGGGTGCGCCAATAGCATATAATAAACATGCCGTTAATCCAGCAATTATAGCTAGATTAAAAGATTGGGTGATGTAGGTAGTTTTCCAACCAATTAAGATAGTTACCCCAATAAAACCGAGAACCAAACCAATAATACGACTTATAGTTAATCTTTCTTTCAACCAAACAAAAGAAATAATAGTTCCAAACAATGGTGTAGTTGCGACTAAAACAGAAGTAAACCCTACAGGTAATGTTAAAGCAGCATAAGCAAGTAATAGAAATGGTATTGCTGAATTAAAACAACCAGCTATAAATAAGGGGATTCTTTTTCTCCGGATTTCACTAACTAGACCTGTTTTGATTACGAAAAGTAGTAAAACTAAGCCAGCTAATAATACTCTAAATTCTATCAACCAAACTGGGCCAAGTACGGGTGATGAAATTCGCACGAATAGAGGTGAAAACCCCCAAATAGCAGCAAGAAATAAAAGCTCTAAAACGTCTGATATTTTCATAAAATACCTTCCGAAAGGTGATTCTAGATTTAATAATTTCTTTTTCCGTTCAATTCCCCAATGATAATCACCAAAACTGTTATCATTTTTAACTACGTGATTACAGGGATTATAAATCCTACATTAACCTGTCGTAATAAAACTTCCTTAAGTTAGAGGTTATAATTAATTTCTTTATATTTAAAAGTGATTCAATGAATAAAATTGCTTCAATATTACATCACCACAAAGATGAAATATGTTTTAAAGTCGATGATGTAGAAGTTTTTAAAAACCTTTTACCGCTACAAAGTTGTTTTAAACAATTAGAAAAAAGATTAGATTCGAGTTTAATTGCTTTTAGTCACGAAGATAATTTTGAAGCTATTGACCAATTAAATGAACCATTATCAATTACGCTTGGTTTAAATTCTTTTGTCGCTGCTGTTCATCAAGCTTTCGGAGAACATCGTCCTTTATTGCTTACTCCCGATGCTGTCTGGATGACCATTGCTCAAGGTTTTGCTCAACATATCAATAATAATGCAGAACGGTTACGTTATCAATTCGTTAGTCATTCGAGCAAGAAGGAATTAAAAGTTGTTCTGGAAAGACTTTTAGATAATCAAGATTGGCAGAAAGCTGTGGAATTGTGGTCGAAGCAGATTGATGAAAATGTCAAAGCTGATATTGCTGATTTGATGGTTTGTGATTTTAGTACCACTACTCCGATTATTCGGACAGCTAGTCAAGTTGTGATAATGGATGCTTTGGAGCAGTATTTTGATTACAGACTATATATGATTTGCGGTATTCCTTGGATTACCGTACAAGGAACCGTTGATGATTGGAAGAAGATTCGGGAACGGGTAGAAATTATCGGTCAATATGATTTGGAATGGTGGACTAAAAGATTATTACCAATTTGTGACGGAATTATTGAAACCGTTGCTGGTAAACCAAATTTGGAGTTTTGGAAACACATCTGTAAACCCCAATCAATGTACGGGGGAGAGATAATTACTGGGTGGTTAGCAGATTTGTTTCCTTATTTAAAAGATAGTATTACTAATTCTCCAACGATGAAAAACCCAATATTGGAAACACCCCGTGAAGAATTAACAATTTCTTATGGAATTCCAGCAGCATCTTTTCCCGATGGAATTTCTCAAGCTTCATTTACTTTAAATACTCCTCAAGGTGAATCACAGTTGGAATTAATCGCTGGTTTTATCGGAGTCGGTCAAAATCAAGAAAATGGTTGTCTTCATCCCGAGATTGGTTGGGGAATTAGAAAAGAAGATAATTTGTCAAAAATATTAAATAAATTAGAAAAAGAACAAAAGCATCAACTCAATTCTCCTACAAATTGGCTGTTTGAAAAAGGTTCTCACTTTCAGGAATTACCAGCAGAATTAATTCAACTTTTGGAAAGATTTGATGGTGGTACTTTATTTGCTGATACTCAACATCCTTGGGATATTAGAATTCTTCAAAAATATGATTTATGTCAAATTGTTGAATTCAATCAATATTTTACTAGTTTTATTAATTTAAAAGATAATCGCTGTATTTGTTTTGGAGATGTATATAGAGATAGCGGTGATTTTGGAACTGAAAATTATCAAAGTTGGGATGAATGGTGGATTGTTGTCGCTAAACCTATTTTAGTTAAAGATGATGATTCTATTGGAGGTAAAAGTTGGATATTAAAACCTGAAGAAACAAAAGTGATTGCAAAAGGTATTCCGCAATTTTTTGAAAGAATTATTCAAGCTGAAGGAAGATATTATTTTGATGCTGAATATTTTTTTCCTGATGAATCCATAATTTATTTAAGGTAGCAGTAACCCTATATTATCAATTTAGGTAAGTTGGGTTTCGCTATCGCTCTACCCAACCTACTAATATAAAATCAGTTATATTAATTTTAGATACAATCTTTTTAAACAATCTTGACAACCGCTATAGCTAAGCAAATAACTTATTTTTAACTAACCTTCCATTCTCATTTATAGCTAACCAAAATAAAATCAAATGTAGACAATATTTTTCTAATAAATTACAACTATAAATTTCAATATAAATTTATCTCTCTTAAGTTAGATAAAAAGTATTTTAATAAACATAAAAAATCTGAATAAATAACCAGTTCAGATAACCGTCACTTTATCTAAATACAATCGAAAAATAAAAATCATAAATATAAAAGATTGACTTGAACAAAACAAAAATATTTGATTAATCAAACAGAATATGAATAAATTAAATAGTCGTTTATTTTCGACTTTGATTGCTCCCGTTGTTGCTGTCACTGCTTTTAGTACAAATATCGCTACAGCACATCAAACCAGAACAATACCACAAGGGTTAACTGCTGCTAGAAATACACTTTGGAAAAATAGACGAATATCAGTTTGTTGGGAAAATCCTACTTCTAGTAATAGGAATTTACGGGGAGTTGTTAGAAACGCTATCCAAAATACCTGGGCTAAATATTCATCTCTCAGCTTTTCTGGATGGGGAAAATGTCAAAGTTCTAGTAAAGGTATTCGGATTAAAATTGCTGATGAACATCCCCATACAAAAGGTTTGGGAACTGAGTTAGATGGTAAAAAAAGTGGAATGGTACTAAATTTCACCTTCAATAATTGGAGTCAATCTTGTAAAACTAAAGTTAATTATTGCGTTCGTACCATTGCTGTTCATGAATTCGGACATGCTTTGGGATTTTCTCACGAACACAATCGTAAACATGGTATTCCCGAATGGTGTAAAGAAAAACAGCAAGGTAGTACTGGAGGTTGGTTGATTACTCCTTACGACCTCAAATCTGTGATGAACTACTGTAACCCTAAATGGGCTGGTGATGGTAATCTTAGCAATCTTGATATTACAGGTTTGAGAAAAGCTTACGGTTCTCCGGGAAGTAGTCCAAATAGAAACTTAGCTCGGTGGTATGTAGCTTTCGGTGGAAATCAATCCTGGGTGTCAATTAATGGAGCTAATGAAACCTATCTCAGAAGTGGGGATTTTGATGGGGATGGTTTCGATGATGTCTTTACTTCTAAAAATGGCTATTGGTATGTTTCTTATCGGGGTTTGAGTAGTTGGACTAAAATCAATCGAGCAAATGATAAAAATCTCAGATTCGGAGACTTTGATGGAGACGGTAAAACCGACGTATTTATTGCTAAAAATGGTTTTTGGTATGTTTCCTACGGTGGTAAAAGTCGTTGGACGAAAATAAACAAAGCTAGTGACCCTTATTTACGCTTCGGAGATTTCAACGGTGATGGAAAAACTGATGTATTCACCGCTAAAAATGGTAAATGGTTGGTTTCTTATGGTGGTAAAAGTCGCTGGACGAAAATAAACAGCGCTCGTGACCCCTATTTACGTTTCGGAGATTTTAACGGTGATAAGAAGACTGATGTTTTCACTGCTAAAAATGGTTTTTGGTATGTCTCCTATGGTGGAAAAACTCGCTGGAGCAAAATTAATAAGTCAAACAGAACTAATTTAAGATTCGGAGATTTTAACGGTGACGGTAGGACAGACGTGTTTCATTCCGATGGTCGTCACTTTTATATTTCCTATGGTGGTAAAAGTCGCTGGAGAAAACTTTACGATACCGCTGCTACAGGAAATAAAGCATTGGTTTTAGGAGATTTTAATGGTGATAAGAAAACTGATGTTTTAGTTCGTTGGTAATATGGAACTATTCACAGTGAAATAATCTATTATCTATAAATAAGAATATAGTCATCTCAAATAAAAAATGGATGTTAGTGGGAGCATATTACTCCATTATAGTTAGGGAGCAAGGTGTCCCCACTACAAAAATAAATGAGAATGACTATATTTTTCAAAAAATGATGTCCCCTCAATCACTCAAATATGAGGCAATTTTAATTATCTTTTCCCCCCCCAGAATTGAGGGTTGGGGCTATTTACACTTTTAATCAGCAACGCCATTTTTCCTATAATATTTTATAAAATACAGCTATAAAATACAGCAAGAAAACTTGATTTGTTTAGTAAATAAAATCAATTAGATTAGATTAACTTAAATTCAAATCACAATCTTCTACTGCACCTAATGCTCTGAGTGAGGCTTTTTCAATATCTGTTAAACCAGTAACCTTCGTAATATTCATACCTTCATAAGGTCTTTCACTTTTCAGAGTTTTAAGACACTCACCGGTTATTACATCCCAAAACTTAATTGTTCCATCACCACTACCACTAACAACAGTCGTTCCATCTGGACTAAACACAACAGAATTTACCCAGCGAGTATGACCTTGCAAGACATTACAGCAATTGTTACTCTTGATATGCCACAACCTTATTGTCATATCATCACTACAGCTAGCAAACATTTCCCCATCTGGACTGAACGCAATTACAATTACCCAATTGCTATGTCCTTCAAATATATTACAGCATTCCCCACTGTTGGTATCCCATAACCTGACTGTAGTGTCACCACTACCACTAGCAATTGTCTTCCCATCTGGGCTAAAAGCAACGGAATTTATCAAACTATGATGTCCGTGCAAAGTACGAAGACATTCACCGCTTTTGCTATCCCACAATCGCACCGTTTTGTCGTTACCTCCACTAGCAAGTAACGTCCCACTTGGACTAAAAGCGACAGAATTGACCCAACTGCTGTGTCCCTCTAAAATTTTGACGCATTCTCCACTCTTAACATTCCACAACCGTACCGTTTTGTCAAAGCTAGCACTGGCAATTAACGTCCCATCTGGATTGAAAACGACAGAATTGACCCAGCTGCTATGTCCCTCTAAAGTTGTACGACATTTACCGCTTTCAACGTTCCACAACCGCACCGTTTTATCGTTGCTTCCACTGACTAATGTATTCCTATCTGGACTGAATATGACCGAATTGATGCAGCTAATGTGCCCCTGTAAAGTTCTCAGACATTCATCACTTCTGACATCCCACAACCACACCGTTCGGTCGTAGCTACCGCTAGCAAGGATTGCCCCATCTTGACTAAAGCTCACTGAAGTTACCGAACCGCTATAACCCCTCAAGGTATAAAGACATTCCCCATTTTTAATATCCCACAGTCGCACAGTTTTGTCATTGCTTCCACTGGCAAGCATCTTTTTATCTGGGCTGAATGCGACAGAAATAACTGCACTGGTATGTCCCTGTAAAGTTTTGCAGCATTTACCACTTTTAACATCCCACAATTGCACCGTTCGGTCATAACTAGCACTGGCAAGTAACGCTCCATCGAAGCTGAAAGCGATGGAATATATCGAACTAGTATGCCCTTTTAAGATTTTGCGGCATTCACCACTTTTAATATCCCATACCCGCACTGTTTGGTCGTTGCTTCCACTAGCAAAGGTTGCCCCATCTGGACTAAAGGCGACTGAAATTACAGAGCAAGTGTGTTCGTCTAAAGTCTTGCAATCACCGCTGATAATATCCCACAATCGTACCGTTTGGTCTAGGCTACTACTAGCAAGCATTGTACCATCAATACTAAAGGCAACGGAATTTATCAGATTGGTGTGACCCTCAAAGATACGCAGGCACGCACCATTATTAATATCCCACAACCGCAGTGTTTGGTCAAAGCTACCGCTGGCAATCATGGTTCCATCGGGATTGAAGGCAACGGAATATACCGTACTGGTGTGCCCTTTTAAGATATTGCGGCATTCGCCACTGTTAATATCCCACAGCCTTACCGTTTGGTCGTCACTACCGCTGGCAATGATTGTGCTATCGGGACTAAAAGTGACTGAATATACACAACGGGTGTGCCCTTTACAGATAAAAATTTCTCTCCTGCTAGCAGTATCCCACACAGTGACTATACCGTTACTATCACCCGTGGCAAGAAATTTACCATCAGAGCTAAAAGCAACTGCTTGAATGCTGCCCATGATTTTAGTAAAAAAAGAATCGCTCAGGTTAGCCCCTGTCAAATTCACACGACGCAGGCTTGCATTAGAAAAGTCAGCACCTTTAATCACTGTACAACTAAGGTTTCTTCCTTCCAAGGCAGCCTTATCAAATTTCACGGCTAAGTTTGCCGCATTTCCCCCAACGTACCCCACCTCAGCTTCTGTTTTATCTCTTGTCAGATCCAGGGTTTTTAACAAAGAGTTTGCAGCGCTTACAGACATCTGGGCTTCGTTTAAATGGGTCTGTACAGAACCTTGTAAGACGCGGGAAGTATCTAACATTGGCAATAACAAATCTATTACCGCTTTAGTCAACGGTGCTTGTCCAAAACTATTGCGAAGTCCTGCTAAATCTTCACTAGTAAACCCTTTTAAACAAGGGATAGACAAAATATTCCCCACCTCATCCATCTGTCGTTGAAAATAGTTTGACCAGGTGTAGTAGGCTGATTTTGCATTTGTATCTAAATTAGACTGTGCTTGAGCCAACTCTGTAAAATCATCAGCCAATAGCCCTAATTCTGCCGCGAACTTATAAGCTACAAAAAACTCTAATAGCGAACGATGAGCGGGGGTATAGTCACCATGAGCATTGCGGATTAGCATTGTTTGCCCCATCATGTCATAGTGCCAATGGTCTAAATCTTTTTCTTCCTGAACCACCGTACCAAATAAGCTGCGAATACGCTCGGGGAAAAGTCGATAATTCAGACTCATCTCTTCGTTAGACAGCATCTCCCACGAAAGCTCGCATAGAAAGAATAGCTTATCTGCTAAGGAAGTAAAAGTGCGTTCTGCTGTGATATCTCGTTCCATTTTTCGTCGTACTGCATACAGGTAAACCCGTGACATATCAATTCGCTTTCCTGCTTCAATATCTGGTAATGCTTCCAAAATTAACTCTGTCATTACCGGACGACGTGCTAAGTCCAACAATTGTGAATTATGCATCACTTGCTCGACTGTAGTTGTTTCTGTCTGCAAAGATAATACTTTCCGAATTTGCTCGTTATTAAATTTCTCCAGTTCTAATACTTCAAACTGCGGTGTTTCTCCTGTCAAATTTGCTGTAGAAGCCTTTAATTCTCCTTTGAGCAAAGCCCTTCCTTCTCTTGCTTCTGGGAAATGCTCGGTGCGACAGGAGAAAATAACTTTAGCACCCGGAACTACAACTTTAGCTAATTCCCAGAAATTATTAATCATTTGTTGGCGATCGCACTTTGCGGCCATTTCGTCAAAGCCATCGAAAATGAGCAGGAGTTTACCCATACGGTTGAGTTGTTCAAAAGCTGAATACCCAGGTATGGGAATCTCATGCTGACGAAAGAAGAATTCCGAAAAAAGCGATTCCACACTTACCGCTTTTGCATAGTCCCGTAAAGAAATGACTAAAGGTAAACGTGGGAGTTGCACACCTCTATGCTGTGCATCTTGATATCGTTTTAAAGCTGTCCAAGCATAATGTAACGCAAACCAGGTTTTTCCCGTACCAAACTCACCTAAAACCGAAATATGCTCCTTGACTGGATCATCCAACCAACGGTCAATATAACCGTTAATTCCACCATCTTTCTCAGTATAATAACTAACCGCAAGTCGCTGCCTACTCACTGAATCAAATTCTTCTTTCCTACAGGCTAAAGGTATATACCCTTTATCAATACCTCGTGTTTTGACTTCTTCTTCTAACCATTTGAGATAACCAGAAAAGTCCGCATCAATTGCTACAAGCTCATCAAAAGTAAAACACCCTAAACAGTTATTTTTTGGATTATTGATTTCAAAGCGTGCTGCTTTGCTAATCCGTCTATTTGTTACCAACCAACCTTCATCAGTACGCTGTTCTTTAACTTTTAAATTCAAAACTATTACATCTTCACGTTTGACTTCCCCAGTCATTCCACGTACCAAAATTCGGTCATATCGGTTACGTCTGACTGGAATATTGATAATCCACTCAAAACAATTATCCTGCCAAATCTCATGCTTCTCAAAAGGATAACCCAATGTATTAAACCAATCTCTCATCTGTTGAGCCAGAATATTTATAGAAGATGAAACAACCTCTCCACAAGTCTCCCCAGATTGTCCGCGTAAAAATGAACAAACTTTTTCAATATCTCTACCAAGTAAAAGGTCATGTGATGCAGGGAGTTCTAGTTTTTGTCTGACCTTATACAGATTTTCTTCCAAGGTTGCATTACTGTTGAGGTTAATGAGCTTAAATTTCCAGTAAGGTTTACCCGGAACTTTACCCTTATAGTTTCTCAAACGTTGGTCTTTCAGCAGTTTTAACTCTTCTAAATATCTGATAGAGTTTCTCACCTGTTCTATAATATATTTCTCAATATATTCTTCAGTTTGACTCCTAGCATTAGCTTCTGTAAAAGCTATTAATTGATGGTTATTGGTTTGAACCAGGTTTCGTAAAGCTCTTAATGTAGTACCTACCTCAAATTTCTTGCGCTTGTCATCTAAAATTACTCCCGTTACTTGCAATTGATTTTGACCAATCCATTCGGCTTTAATTTCTTCTGCCGTAGAATATAATTTGTTTTCTTCGTAGGCAAGTTTTAATAGAGCTTCAACAAGATTCTCGGCATATTTTTTGGCTAATAGACCTTTACTAACGTTAGTCATCTTCTTCGTTTAACCTACAGAGTATTCTTTGTAAACGAGCTATCTTAAATATTTCTAAAGCTAAATAAATCACCGTAAATATTTAATATGTAACAATAAATGTCAGAATATTTATCCAAATTATCCAGAGTAAAGCTGAGTTAGTAGTGGGTGGAAAGCTTCTATGAGAAAAATTCGATAAGTAGAGCATGGGCTATATATTAACTTTTCCGGAAAGATATGACACTGGTAAGGATTATTTATGAACCCTATTATACTTGTTATCTATTTAGCAATATAAAAAATTTTATTTTTTAGAAAATTACTTAGATAAACGATAGGTCACAGACACATAGATATAGTAAATTTAGCTTGAGACATGCTATATTCATGCCAGCTTATTGATAGCCTGAAAATAGTATATATGTTCTATATAAAATTAGTAACATATTGCAAACTATCGGTATTTGAGAAAACTACTAAGCGCTCTATAGCCTATCAGGTATGGCTCACAATAGCTTATTGTTGAATCTATTGTTGTCTTTCCTAAGCAAATTATTTACTACTGAATATAGTAGCTTATTTTAGAAAAAGCTGACAGAATAAGATTCTTGCAACTTTCTCCCTATAGTAGGTTACGACTGGATTTAAAAATTTGCTTAAAAATTTCCTAAGTGCAATACTACGGTGATAACTAATAAAGATTAAAGACTTATTCTGCATGTCTTTAATTAAAATGCATAAAGACATATATCTGGAGTAACTTGTTTTTCTTCAATTTACATAAGTGAGAAAAATATTGCTATATCAGGGTTTGAGAGTTCGTGTATTCTCAATAATTTGTCGTCTTTATCTACCTACTTCTGATGAAATCTGTTCCATGGATTCCTGCATGTTTAGTTCCATACCACTAGATCAATGAGCATTTTAGATATTTCTCATCTGCATTCTGGTGTAGCTCGTAACTATGCATCGAATACATGCAAATGCGGCTACTCAAATCAGCTAGGAATAACGAGTTGCAACTCATACCCAAACTTTTCCATTGATGTAATTGTGATTAGCATTCAAGGAAAGCTTGGCAGAATTGACCAAGGTGAGCAAGTGGTTTGTCTCACAAAATATGACTGGTTAATTTATTCATTCGCGAGCATCTTGCTTGCACTACAGAATATAAAAGACAATCAAAACGGTTGGAGACAGAGTAGGACTGGTTTACACCATTAAAATTGACGGGTGGGTATACTTACGATATTGTTAAAGAGCTAGTAATTTTTACCCATTATCTATTACTTGGTCTCAAAATATCATAAGTGTTTATGCGGGCATAATATGGCTCATTATCCTTGGGATCACCGACCAATCCTGGTCGTACTTACCCATCAAAATCAATGAGGTTAACCATTAGTAGTCAACCACATTAATTATGAAGGCTAAGGTATTTCTCGCAGGGAACCCGCTTCCTTTGATCCAAGTTAACAAATCCTCCCTATTAAGTCATTAATACCATCGAGTATTAAACAATCTAAGCAATTATCCTGCGGTTTTTTTAGTCTCAATATATCTTTTGAGGCACAAAATCAAACTAGATATTCGGCATTGCTCGTTAAAAGTATGAATAGTCTGCAATCCCCAATTATGCGGGAGAAATATATTTTAAAGTCCCCCAAAGTTGGGGGATTTAGGCGGCTGCTATTCGATGATAATAATTAATTCATATCTCATATGGCTAGCGCCAAGCTGCGCTAACAGCAATGCTAGATACTATATATGGCCAATTCCTGTAGAGGTTTATCTGATGAAAAATAATCATTGCAGCAATGAATGCAAAGGCGGAAATTGTGCTTTTATACCAGAACCCGATGATTATCATAGGCTTTCCCCATTGTTTTTGACTAATACCAATTCTGTATGAGGCTGCGCTTAATCACTTAATCACCCTCACTCTCGCTATGGTGGGGCTACTCAAACAAAGCCTACCTGCGTAGGCTAAATTAGGCGCATCTTTATAAAGAAATGGTATAAGTATTTCTTGTAGTAGATTCTAGTTATTGCAATTTGCCCTGTAATGTCTGCGAATGTAGATATATCCGCAATTGCTGATTATGACTAATTTAGGCATTGAATACCTAACTTTTTACAACAGATTATCAGTGTCACTGTACTTGTAATGAAATCAGTTCAGAGGATTCATTTCGTCGTTTTTTACCAGTAAATCAATATGAGTATTTTAGATTTTCCTCGGCTACACTTCCAGGGTGTAGCCCGTACCTACCTACCGAATGACTGTGGGAGATTCAGTTGCAATAAACAGGGTCATTTTTCAATTGAGACCAAAATTGTTAGCGCTCAAAAAGAGTTTGGAAAAATTGAGCAAGACGACCCGATAGTAGGATGCAAGGTTGATTTTGGCGGTTTAAATTCGGAGAATCAACAAATTAAAGATACTTGTAATAGCGCTCTTATTTTTGAATCCGACCCAGCTTCTAATTGGACGAATACAATTATGGTAGACCGTTTGGTCTTGGGAGGGTCTGACAGTATACTATCTGCTTCTGTTAGGGGTTTATCATTAGCTCGCTGGCAGGATTTTTACCATATTCGCGAGTTACCAGAAAATTGTTTGAATGATAAATTTGGCTCCGCTGCTGTTTATCAGTTTGCTGTTTCCAAGGATGCTAAAAACTTACTTTGGAATGACGAGGAAGTCAGCTTGTCACCGACAGCTTCCGTGTTGCGCGAAGCCATGAAGCAAGATAATGTTTTAGGACTGGTGGTGCAATTTAGTCTTAGCGGTATATCTGCACCAGTTCAAGCTTACGCTTCTGATTTTTGGGAATTGCACGGGACTATCGGTTTGTGGTACGAGGATGAATTAGCAACTTATCCTCACGGAAGATTATTGACTCCCCAAAACTCATCTAAATCATTGTCAAGAGAATCTCAACCACTAGGAAATCTGACACTAAAGTTTACTCCTAAAGGTGCGAGTTTAAATATGGTAACAGCAGTTCCTTGTGTAGCAAGGTCATCTCAACTAGCAGATGATGACAAAGAGATTTTCTTTAAAATCGATATAGGGAATCTAGAATTACGCACTATTGACGATTTTAGATTAATCGCTAAGATTCCCTACCAAGCATATCAAAAGCAAGCTCATGAGTTAACCAGTGGGATGATAGATATTCCATACTGTGAAGATTGGGCAGACTTTTGGGATGAAGTCGAAGATCAAGGTTTGTGTATTGTTGGAACAGTTGATGAACAAAGGCAAATTTTAGCTGAAGAAAAAGAAATCAATATTCAGGTGGATGATGCTTGTTTATTTTTAGAAAATTCGATAGTAAATGATTCCGGTCAGTTTGTAGACTTAGAGATTAGGTCTTTTGTCAGAGGTCGTCCTCAAGCTGTAGAGGTAGTGTATCTAAATCAATTTTATAATCCAGATGCGTTTCCTCAATTGCGTGAGGAGTTTGAATGGGACACTAAAAATAAAGACAGAATTTTTAACTTTCCTCACAGTAGTGAAATGCCGATAATCGGATTTAAACCTGGGAAAGTTTCAGAGAAAGGATATTTCGGAGCTAGTTGCGAAATATCAACAAATCAACAAGGACGTGCTTGGGTGACTTTAAGGGGTGCTATTCCCGGAACTGCCAAGATATTAATATCTACCTTTCCTTATCAACATCCTTGTTATCCTAATTACTCAAATGAAGCTGAAATGGCTTATGACAATCAGGATCAATTAGGATTTTGGAACAACACGGGTTTCTTCGTAGTACGTGCCGGTAGCTAACAATTAGTATGTTGTCCGAATGCAAGTTTATTTAACTTTTTTACAGGTAATTAACAATTAGTATCTAGAGAATTCCCTGGTAGAATATTCCTACAAGTTAAGTTTGTGCCGTTAACTTTCTTAAGTTGCGTTGACAAGTTAAACAGAATATGGGTGTGTCCGATTCTTGACTCTGAATTTACGAATTAGTTTGTTTTAACTATGAATGATAAAAATCAGGATAAACTATCTACTCTCTACATCACCCCTCATAGCTTGTGTAATAAAGTAGTAGTTAACAATTCGCATCTACAGAATTTCCTAGTAGAATCATGCTTCAATCTAAAACTGCACCCTTAACTTTTTTAAGTTAAGTTGACAAGTTGAACAGAATATGGATATATCATATTTTTGACTCAGAGTCTGGCTTCTGAGTATGATTTAACCATGAATGTAACTCTTACCGAAGCTTAATGTGGCTATATTTTGTTCTTTTACAAAGCTCTCTGGAGGCTGTTTTGAGTTTGAAACTAACAAGGTTAATGTAAAATGACAACTAATAGTAGCTTTGATAAATATCTATTTTTCCGTACCTTAGATAATAATGTGATTGCGGTCTCTTCCAGTGATTCACTAAACATAGAATCAGAAGATGGCAATAATTCGATTCATGGTACTGGAGAAGACCAGTTGTTTGGAGCGAGTCTTAATGCTTCGGGTGATGATAGTAATTTTGTTGTAGTAACGATGTTGGAAGATGGTAGTAGAAAAATTTTATACAACAACGGCGATACTTCAAGTCCTGGAACTTGGGAACTGTACACATGCCGATAAAAATATTTTCAGTAAATTGATAGCCTGAAATTGAACAATACGGGGTATTTAGTTATGAAATTAGAAAAAGGTGATAGAGTTTGCACTGCAAATGGGTTTGGTATAGTAGTAGAGGATAATATCTATGAGGGAATATTTTCACCCTTTTTCCCGCAAAAATATCGCATAAGATTAGATGACTCTGGGAAAGAAAAAGATTTTAGTATTTATGAAATAGAGATATCAGCAAAAAGACCAAGTTTAAAAGAAGTTATTGAGACAGCAGATAAAATAGGCAAGCAACTCAACGAGCTAATATTAGAAATAGAAAATCAAAAAGACTACTCATTTACTCCAGAAGAATTTAATACTGCTTTAACAGTAGAAACTGCAATTAAACAAGAGTATATAGATTTTGAGCAACCATTATTATTTTCGATAGCTTTGATGCTTCTGATGAGAAATAATTAATAATATCCAAATATTTTCGGCTTGAGAATTAGGGTTAATATTCAATTTAATATTAAATATTTACCCTTTTCATCTCTCTCCTCGTTCTTGGTTTTAGATTCTTATTGGGATTGCGTTACTTCCGTTTAAAACTACTCTCATACAAACTGCGAGTGGTAAAGAATAGCTTGAAAAGGATACGCTGAATTTAGCCTAGTAGGAATGTGGATTGTCATCTTTATTAAGGAAATTGAGAATAAACAAACCACACTGAATGTATGTTGTTCAACTCAATAAAGCGAGTAAAAACACTGTGAGAACTTTTTTAATTGTCTGGTTTGGTCAACTCATATCTTTATTTGGTTCTGCACTTACTAGTTTTGCTCTTGGTATTTGGGTGTATAAAAACACAGGTTCAGTCACCCAATTTGCTCTTATCTCCTTTTTTGCAATACTACCGGCCTTAGTTGTTTCTCCTATAGCTGGAGCTTTAGTAGACCGTTGGAATCGTCGTGATGCAATGATTCTTAGTGATTGTGTCGCTGGGTTGAGTAGCTTTGGAATAGCCTTGCTATTGTTGGCTGGACAGTTACAAATCTGGCATATTTATCTGGCTACTATCATCAGCTCTATTTCTAATGCTTTCCAATGGCCAGCCTATCGTGCTGCGACTACCCTACTCGTCCCTAAAAGACATTTTAGTCGCGCTAGTGCTATGACTCAGTTCTCTGAAGCCTTGGCTCAGCTATTATCACCAACTTTTGCAGGCTTTCTACTATTTTATATGCAAGTACAGGGTGTAATTCTGGTAGATTTAGTAACTTTTTTGTTTGCATTAATAACACTATTAACTGTCAAATTTCCAAAACCACAGACCACAGTTGCGAGAACATTAGGCAAGGGTTCTTTACTAGAAGAATCTATGTATGGCTGGAGATACATTCAAGCTCGTCCTGGATTGATGGGACTTGCAATTTTCTTCAGCACAATGAACTTGACTTTCTGCACCGCTGAAGTTTTATTAACACCCTTAGTTTTGTCTTTTAGCTCTGTAAATGACCTAGGTATGGTTTTATCTATTGGGGGTAGCGGTATGTTAGTCGGTAGCATTGTTATGAGCATTTGGGAAGGTCCAAAACGTCGTATTTACGGTATACTTTGCTCCGAGTTTCTAGTGGGATTAAGTATTTTTTTGATAGGAATAACAACTTCAGATATATTAATTGCTTTTGGGAGGTTTGCAATTTTTTTCATAGCACCAATTATCGCAGGTTCTTCTAATGCTATCTGGCAAACTAAGGTGGCACCGGATATCCAAGGGAGGGTTTTTGCCATTAGAAGAATGTTTGCTTGGTCAACACGACCTCTAGCTTATCTACTTGCAGGTCCCCTCGCAGAAAGAATATTTGAGCCTTTAATGGCAGTTAATGGCCCCTTAGCCGGAAGCGTTGGACAAGTTATTGG
>ERZ1740070.1015-NODE-1015-length-18096-cov-6.403414_pt1 | contig 18096 bp, 15 predicted proteins | sample MGYA00581734_ERZ1740070 | MGnify/ENA primary metagenome ERZ1740070 (study PRJEB43018, sample SAMN04849744) | marine metagenome | isolation source: floating plastic debris | place: Pacific Ocean | collected 2008-09-01 | study: EMG produced TPA metagenomics...
GAGTGGCGTCGTTGGGGACGAAGGCGAGGTTGAGCGATTGGTCTTTGGTGACGCCGGCTTCGGAGACGGTGTGGAAGGCGAGGTGAAATCCAGGGCAGGTTTCCATTCTGTCGCTCACTTCAAAGGTGTTATCGGTCAGGACTTTGACTTTGCGGTCTGCGGTTAGCGGTTGAACTTTGAATTCGGTGTGTGACCTTTCAATCGCGCTCTCACTTAGGTAATGATAGGTTCGCTCAGAGTCCCAGCTACCGACGCAGCTATCAAAGAACTGATGGAAAACTGTAAGCGCTGACATCGTAATTTTGCCTCTGTAATCTATTAATGGGGTGGGATAGCTATAGATTACAGAGAATTTAGCTTCTCTTGCACGAGCCAATCGGTAGAGTCTACGTTTAATGCTTTGACAGATTCGCCGAGCTGTTCTAGTGCCAAGATAGCGGCGTATTGCAGATCCCAGATGGGAACGGTGAGTGCAGTTTTGAGTTCTCGAATGGCTTTGGTTTGGCCAAGTTCTCCGAGCGCGATCGCAGCTGCCACCCGAGACTTTTGAAACTGAGGCGCTTTATTATGCAGCGCGGTGACTAGCAGTTCGTAGGCGTCGCTCACCTTCAGCCAGCCAAACAATCGCATGATGTGATAATGCGCACCGTAGTCGTTGTAGCCTTCTTTCTCGTAGCTTTCAATCAAGGCTGCCGGAGCATCGTCTATGTAGTTCTCTAGGAGAGTAAGACTGCCTAAATAGCAGCGGCCAAAGTCTGTGCCGTAGAGTTCTTGTACCAGGCCGTCAATTTCTGGAACCTGTTGATAGGTGTGCACGAGGGCGACGTCTTTGGGATGGTCGCGTAGTACTTTCTCTAGCGTTCGCTGAATTTGTGAGAACTTGAGTTTGCCATCTGCGATCGCTGGCTCTGCTAGCAGCCGAATGCCTCGCAAGCGAAACACCATAGAAACAGGACACTGCGCAATATTGGGAATGGCTCGAAAGTAGCCTGCATCTATGAGGTCTTGAATGCTGCCACGTCTGGCGTTGACGTTAGTGCTCTGCAGAAAGCCGAGGACTTTAGGTATTACCTGCTTGTCGCCCGTAAGCTGGTACATCGCGGAGAGAGCGGCGCTGGCGATGGGGGCCCGTTCGTCGCTGGTGAATTTGGCGATGCGGTCAGTGGCTAGTTTATAGCCTAGGCCAGCGAGGGTATGGATGATGGTGCGATAGCTTTGGTCAGGTCGGTCGAGCTGTTCAGCCAGTTTTTCTAGCGTAGCGGCGTTTTCAGTGCCGATTTCGCCGATGGCCCAGGCGGCGTTTTCTACCAGATAATTGTCTTCATCGCTGAGGCAGCTTTTGATGATGGGTAGAGCTGCTTTGACTTTGAGTCGTCCCAAACTTTCGACGGCTTTACGGCGGACAATGCGGTTGTCGAGGTCAGAGTCAGTGTTACCAACGGCGCGCATAAGAGATGCGATCGCCGCTTCTGTATCAAAATTCACCAGATGCGAGGCTGCAATATATCGGCTAGATGCCTCGTCAGAATCATCGGCAGGGCTATCTAGTATTTCAATTGCCTGCGCTTCAGTCAGATTGAACAGACCTGAAAACCGATTTTCCATTTCGCTCGATGTCCACATGTGAGAAGTGAGCAATAGATAGGTGGGAATAATCGCCCAAATCTATTGGCCTTTTATTTAGGATCGCACTAGAGCGGGTAGAAAATCAAAAAATACCGACTGTCTCCTACAATTTGAGAGAACCTGAGGCCGTATCCGTATTTTAGAAATCATGAATAGCCCCCACCCATCTGCATTGCTCTCTCATGAGGAGGCCGATGCGCTTATTCTGAACGTTCAGAAGCAGCAATCTGCTGGAACTTTTGACGATACCGATGAAGCGTTGATTATTCAGCTGGTGGAGGGCTTCAACGATACCAGGGGAATGAAGCGTTTAGCCTTTGCAGAGATTTTGGGCCAAGTAGGGAAGCCTGCGACGCCTGCGCTAATTGACGGGCTAGCGAATCATGAAAATCCGGTGGTACGCCGAGCCTGTGCGAAGACGATGACATTGATTGCAGATACGGCGACGATTCCGACGCTGGTGAATGCACTGCTCACGGATGAGGATACCGTGGTGCATGGTTCAGCAGTGGGTGCACTGGCGGTGATGGGTGAAGAGGCTGCGCCAGTGCTGCTAGATATTGTGGCTTCGGATGACTATCCGGATAGCTCGAAGGGTCTGGCGACGTGGGGTTTGTCTTTTGTTGGGACAGCCGGTGCATCGCATTTGTACAACGCGATTGATTCGGGAAATGAAGAGGTGCGCAGTGCTGTAATCGGCGCGCTGACGACATTGGTACAAGAGAGTGATGATCAGCAGGCGCTAGGGCTAATTGTCAGCGGGCTGAGTGATTCGTCGGCTATGGTGCGCTCTGAAGCGGCGGCAGCGCTGGGCAAGCTGAGCAATGCGACGTTGGTGCCGCATTTGACGACGGTGCTGGCAGATAAAGATGTGGATGTGCGGAAGACGGCGGCGATGGCGATGATGAAGATTGGAAGTGGAGAGGCGATCGCTCCTTTGCAAGATGCGCTGAGTGAAGAGCAGGACGAGGCGGTTTTGCCGGTGTTTCGGTTAGCGATCGCGCAATTACAAAAGAAGCAGGAAGAGGAAGACGACGGTTGGGATTAGAGGGGAGTGACTGTGCACAGAACCCTACAGTGATGCCGCTGAGGACTAATTTTGCCTGTAGAGGGTTTGTGGTTCTAGAAGATGTGCTCGACTCGGTATGGCTGCGATCTCTAGAAACGTCTGTAGCAGAACTATCTTTTGCAAAAGCCGATGCTTAGATCGGCGATATTCTGTCTACTTACAAGTCAGCCATAAGACGGCCTTTCATAGCCTTTAACGCAGCCTGTCGAGCTGTGTAATAGGAACAACGAGAAACAAGCAGACGCAGCAAATAAGCGTTCTGCTGTTGCTCGGTTGTTGAAATAAGCCCGTCAGGACTGGCAGAACTATGCACAACGTTATTCTTCACGCCTTTAACTGGCGTTACACCGACATTATCAAAAATCTGGAATCTATTCGCTCAGCTGGCTATGGCGCGATTTTGATTCCGCCACCGCTCTATTCTGACCCTAAAGGAGATCAGTGGTGGCAGCGCTATCAACCCAAAGACTATCGGATTCTGCTTTCTCACCTTGGTGGCAAACGAGAGTTGGAACAACTCATTGCCGCTTGCCATGAAGGTACGCCTAAACTCAGGGTGTGTGCAGATCTCGTGATTAACCATATGGCGAATGAAGATCGGGGCGACCGCTTCGATTTTCCAGGAAAAACAGAACTCGAACGTTACAAAGCAGAGCCTGATCTCTACGAAGAAAATCGCCTGTATGGAGACCTTGGTGAAGGTCTGTTTTCTAGCTTTGACTTTAACCATGCGGGCGAAATCGAAGGCCACGAATGGTCTGATCGAGGCGCTGTGCAATATCAAAATCTATCTGGGCTGCCGGATCTCAAAGATTCTCCTTGGGTCTTCGAGCAACAGCGACTGATGGTCGAAGCTTTGGTGGAGATGGGGTTTGATGGGTTTCGAGTCGATGCCATCAAGCACATCACTGAGCGAATGGTCGATAACCTTGCCGATCAGCCATCTGTACGAGAGAAATTTTGGTTTGGAGAAGTGCTCACAGGTAGCGACCACGATGAACGCGTTTTCCTCGAACCGTTTCTGAGAGAAACTTGGATGTCAGCCTATGACTTTCCGCTATTTAACACGATGCGTGAAGCGTTTAGCTTTGGCGGCTCACTCCGCCAGCTAGTGAGTCCTCAAGATGACGGCAATGCGCTTCCGTGGGACAGAGCAGTCACTTTTGTGGTCAATCACGACGTCCCTCATAACGCCGGATTTCGCTCCTGGTTACTCTCCCCTCAAGACGAACATTTGGCATATGCTTACATGCTTGGGCGAGATGGCGGTGTCCCGCTGATCTACTCCGACAACAACGAATCTCACTACCCAGAAGACAAAGGTCGCTGGCTAAATCTGTACAAGCGCCCCGATATCACCGCCATGATTCAGTTTCACAATGCGCTACATGGCGAGCCTATGGTGATGCTCTACGAAAGCGACACTTTGCTGATATTTCGCCGAGGTAATCGCGGCATTGTCGCTATCAACAAAAGCGATTCAGAGCAGTGGGTGGAACTCAATACCTGGTGGCTCAACAATCCAGGCACCTACGTAGATCTCATTCACAATCATAGTCTGACAATCTCTGGGAATACGCTACCGCTTCTGGTGCCAGCTCGCTCAGCGCAGATGTGGCTCTCAGACTAACCGCTCAGCTGCGCAACTCAACCGTATAACTCAACTGCAAAATTCCAAAAACACAATTCAAGGAGACTACTTACGATGTCTTGGTTAAAACTAACTGAAAAAAGTCTTTATCTGATGGAAGGTGGAGAATACCTGAAAAAGATAGACTTACGAGACCACAACAGTGGACAGGCTCTAGATATTCCATTTGATTGGTTTAGAGGGCAAGGTGACAATGTGCCCATGGTTGTTTCAATCGCCCATAATGCGACGGCAACAGAGCCTGACCCCAAGTCGAAAACAATTTTATCAACAGTCTCGCCTCGATTTTCTGGCAAGGACTTAGCCAGCCGAATTCTCTCCTATATGAATGCTAAAGGATACACAATCTTTCAAGGTTTGCGCGAATACAACATCGTTTATGTAGAGGGCTTGAACCCTAATGGCAGCCTCAACAGCGATTCTGATAATGCGTTCAACGATATTCGGCTAGTGATCGAGATAATCGATGGTCGCCCTCAAATTGTTGGGGGGCCGTGGCTAGCAAGCACAGAGCCGGGTCGTTACTATGTGAAAAATCCCATGAATCGTAAGGGGGCGGCTCGCATTCAGTTCCGTCAATATACGGCTTGGCAAGTGGGGATACATGGCAACAGTGAGCCTCACGAGGCTTTGATTCAAACAGGTGGTGTTGTGAGCGTCCATCGTGACTTCGATAAAAATGGCATCCGAACTGGCGACAAACTAGACACCGGCTACTTTGGCATTAACCAACACAATGGTTACGACAATCCGGTCAAGAATGTGGGAAGAGCCTCGGCAGGCTGTTTGGTCTCGCGCTCTCGGGCAGATCACAGGCGATTTATGGCCGTAGTTAAGCAAGACTGGCGCTATCAGCAGGATAAAGCGTTTATTTTTACATCAACGGTTATTCCTGGGGACGATTTAGTGAGACAGTTTCCTGCTTGATGGAGAGTCTCTTGCCAGTCTCTTGCCAGTTTCTTGCGATAGAGCTGTCGAGAGGCTGGGCTAACAGGTGGTCTACATGACTGCCTGTTTCTTTGCGATCGCAACATTCATATCAACTTTGAGCTGCACATACTGAAACTACGGGGCAGCTAGGCGGAAAAAATAAGCAAGCTACAACCCTGACGGGGTGACACAACTACTACAAGCTATGTGGGGTAAAGGGTTGACCACATAGAAACGAAAAAAGGTAGGCTAGTTTTGCGAACCAAACCTATCGATGTCAATGATATCGCCAATCTACCAAAGCTATATAGAGCAGCGTCTGAGTGCTCGCCAATCTCTGTTGCTATCACTGCTAGTCAGTGTGCTGCACACACTCCGTGATGTTCGTGACTTTTTAAAGAATGAACTCAATGATGAACTACAGCTGTTGAACCTGAATGCGCGGGTTCCATTAATGTTGTCGCATCACTATGGTAAGCAAATGCAGCAACGGCAGCGGGGCGGCATTGTATTTCTTGCTTCTGTTGTGAGTTTTGCTGGGGTGCCAGCTTGGAGCCATTATGCCGCGACCAAGGGGCATATCTGTTGTTAGCAGAAGGTCTCGCCAAGGAGCTGAAGCCTAGCGGTATAGATGTGTTGGCTCTGGTTCCTGGATTTATGAAAACAGAGCTAATGACACTAACCGTTTTTGGCGACTTTCTCGCAATAGATCCGAACAAAGTGGCACGAGTGGGCTTGGCTAAGCTAGGCAAAAAGCCGGTGGTTGCGCCTGGATTGCGGCCTCAGATGATTGCCTTCTCGACCCGTTGGCTACCCCGTTGGATCAACACTCTAATATTTGACCAAGTGGTGGCTAGGGCGCATCGCTCAGCTAGTGTTCTTCAGTGAGGTGAAGCTTGTTGAGCATAGCGAGAACTTCATCGCACCATGCGAGCCAAGAGGTTTCGTATGCAACACCGCGTTTGAGCGTGAGATACATGAATTGCATCTCTAAGTCGTCCGTTTTTGTGAAGTGTTCTTCTTCCATACGGCGGTATTCAGCCAGCTGTGCACTGTGAATCTGTTGCCTGTGTTTTATTTCTGCAAGCAGCAGGTGGCGAGGCATTTTGTAGCCAATCAGCACCTTCACTAAAAAATCTTCGCGAATGGGCGTCGGTTCAGTGGGTTCCATGTACCAGCGAGTTAGCGCCTGCCATCCGCTTTCTGTAATGCGATAGATCTTTTTGTCAGGTTTGCCTGCTTGCGGAACAGTATCAAAATCAACCCAGCCTTTCTCGGTCAGTTTCCCTAGCTCTCTGTACACCTGCTGCTGTGTTGCTTTCCAGTAGCAGCTTAGCTCTTTATCAAAGTGCTTACTGATGTCGTAGCCGCTGTCTGGCTGCTTAGAAAGTAGCGCCAGAATGGTGTGCGATAAAGCCATTGCGTCTGAGAAAGAATTAATGGGAGCTGAATTGACATATCCAACATGTTGAGTATACTCTAAATAAACAATACACAACATGTTGGATATCAACTAATTGAGTATGAATGCGACATCTTCTCATGCCGACGCATCACCGGACTTGCCCGAGAATCAGACGATTACGCCTACTCGAAGGCGATTGCCCGCTCTACCTTCTACCGGATCTTTTGCCGGATGGAAGCTGCTTTTAGCGCTGCCTCTGTTGCTAGTGCCTGTGGTTTGGTGGGTGGCTTCGAGCGGGAAGCAAGCTGATGTTATTGAGACGGTGCAGCGATTGCCCGTGGAGGTCATGCGATTGCGCTCTGCGGATAGCTACTCAACAGCGCGAACTTATTCTGGGGAGCTGGTGGCTCGGCGAAGCAGTGATTTGGGCTTTGAGCGAGGTGGGACGGTGACGGCGCTGCTGGTAGATGAGGGCGATGTGGTGAGCGCCGGAGATCCGTTGGCTAGGTTGGATGTTCGTGATTTGGAAGCGCAGCGATCGCAGCTAGAAGCCCAAAGAAGACAGGTCCTCGCTCAATTGCAAGAATTAGAAACGGGCCCACGCAGAGAAGATATTGCCTCGGCTGAAGCCGCAGTGAGCGATCTGAGAAATCAGTTGGCGCTGGCGGAATTGCAGGCGCAGCGACGAGCAGCTCTGTTTGCGCAAGGGGCAATTTCGGCAGAGGAACTAGATGAAAGGCGGTTTGGAGCCAATGCGATCGCCGATCGATTACAGCAGGCACAAAGTCAGCTAGAAGAGCTGCGTAACGGTACTCGGCAAGAGCAGCTCAGTGCGCAGGTAGCCCAGGTAGAACAGATAGATGCCAGCATTCGCGCCGTTGATGTATCGCTAGATAAAAGCGTTCTGTACGCGCCTTTTGCGGGCAGAGTTTCTCAGCGGTTAGTAGATGAGGGGGCTGTTGTCGGTGGCTCCCAGCAGGTCATGAGACTAGTAGAAAGTAGCGCCATAGAAGCAAAAATAGGTGTGCCAGAGCGGGTCGCTCAGGGGTTGAGCATTGGGCAGCGGCGAGCGGTGCAGGTAGGCACGAGGAGCTATCCAGCAGTGATCACCGCCAAGTTGCCGGAAGTAGACGAGGCTAGCCAAACGGTAACGATAGTACTGGAGGTAGCGTCGGATAATGATGTGACGAATGCGGTAACCGTCGGTACGACTGCGAAACTAGCGGTGAACGAACAGCAGGCATCGTCTGGATACTGGGTACCGAGTACAGCGCTGATTGCAGGCGAGCGTGGGCTTTGGTCTGTGTATGTGTTGAGCCCGGAGGACGATGCAGAGGCGTATCGGGTGGCCAGGCGGGATGTGGAGCTGTTGCATTCTGAGAGCGGTGGAGAAGGAGAAGAAATCGATGGTGAAACGGTTCGTTCTTCTACGCGTTCTTTTATCAGAGGATTGGTGGCGGAGGGCGATCGCATCATTGCCAGCGGCACTCACCGAGTGGTGGTCGACCAGCTCGTGATTCCCAGCGACATCAGCTCTAGCGAGATCAGTGTTGATGAGGTGGGGCAATGAATGTGTTCTATCGGAACCGTCAGCTTCTGTTCTTAACGCTGACCTTGATTGTTGTTTGGGGTGCTTCTGCTTTCTTGACCTTGCCAAGACTAGAAGATCCTGAAATCGTTCAAAGAAATTCTACGGTTACAACAGTATTTCCGGGCGCAAGCGCTGAGCGGGTTGAGTCGCTAGTGACTGACAAGATCGAGGAAGAGTTTTCAGATATTGAAGAGATCGACAATATCAAATCAACGTCTAGTCCGAATATTTCTGTTGTCAATATAGAGCTGAAAGACACAGTGGCGGATGTTCTCCCTGTGTGGGCGAGAGTGCGCAGCCAGCTGGAAGATGTAACACCAGAGCTGCCTGCTGGCGCGCAAGACCCGGTGTATGAAGATGCAGATGTTTCGGCAAATGCCCTCATCGTAGGGTTGACATGGGATTTGGAGTCGCCTGTGAATGCGGCGCTGTTGCAGCGGGTAGCGGAAGGCCTAGAAGATGACTTGCAGGCGATTCCTGGTACGGACAAAGTTGAACTATTTGGTATTACGGATGAAGAGATTCAGGTCAATGTGGATCAGGTAGTGGCGGCGCGGCTAGGGTTGACGGCAGAGGCGATCGCACAGCAAATCCGGGCTAGTGATGCCAAGGTCTCGGCTGGCACGCTGCGAGGAAACGCAGACGAACTCCTGCTAGAAGTCGATAGCAATTTGGAGTCTTTGGAGAGAATTCGTCAGATTCCAATTCGCGTTGGCAATACTGGCCAAGTGAGCCTACTCGGTGATGTCGCAACCATTGCCAAAGCCGTACGCGAACCCGCTGAGGAGCTAGCGCTAATCGGCGGTAAGCCTACAATTGTTCTTTCTGCGCAGGTGGAATCTAGTTTTCGAGTAGATAGCTGGGCTCAAAACGCAAATGTTGTTCTTGCAGATTTTGAAGCGACGCTATCGGATGGACTGAGCCTGACGACTGTTTTGGATCAAAGCCAGTACGTACAGCAAAGACTCAATGGCGTAATCGGGAACTTGCTGTTGAGTTCTGCGCTGGTGATTGTGGTCTCTTTGTTTATGTTGGGCTGGCGCTCGGCGGTGATTGTGGGCATGGCTTTGCCATTGGCCACGCTGATGGTATTTGGCGCGATGAAGGTGCTTGATATTCCGCTGCACCAAATGTCTGTAACGGGTTTGATCATTGCGCTCGGTTTGTTGATTGATAACGCCATTGTGGTGGTAGATGAGGTGCAGATTCGCCTGCGAGCAGGAATGCATCCGTCCGCAGCAGTGAGCGAAACCGTAAAGCATCTGGTGGTGCCGCTGATGGCTTCTACGCTGACAACGGTGCTGGCATTTGTACCCATTGCCACCTCCCCTGGTGGCACAGGAGAGTTTATTGGCACTATCGGCTCAACGGTAATTCTGGCGCTCATTAGTTCCCTTGTGCTTTCACTGACTGTCATCGTTGCGATGATTGGACTCATCTATCGCAGGTGGCCTTCTAGTACAGGCACACCCGCCGAACCGCTATCCGATTCTTCCGCATCTGCCCACTGGTGGGAAGGTGGGTTCTCTAACCGAACACTCAGTACTGCCTATGCCAATAGCTTGATCCTGACGTTCCGTCGTCCCGTTATCGGTATTGGCGTGGCGCTAATATTGCCCGCTATTGGGTTTGTTCAGTTTGCGGGTTTGCCACAGCAATTTTTTCCCCCGACGAACCGAGACCAGTTTCAGATAGAATTTGAGATGCCGGCGCAAACAGCGATGGCTTTGACGCGATCGCAAGTATTACAGGCAAGAGCTCTCCTTCGTGAGCATCCCGCTGTAGAAGACGTGCATTGGTTTGTTGGTGAAAGCGCCCCTTCTTTTTTCTACAACGTAGTGGCTTCAAGAGAGAATGCGCCGGACTATGCCCAGGGCATTGTGCAGCTCAGCAGCGCCGATAATTTACGAGAGACGATTGCCACGCTACAACAGCAGCTAGATATAGCATTTCCGCAAGCACAGGCGCTAGTTCGTCAGTTGGAGCAAGGTCCACCATTTCCAGCTCCGATTGAGCTACGGCTGTATGGCACCGAAATGTCTCGCTTGCGCACGTTGGGCGATCGGCTGCGCGGTGAGCTGGCGCAGATTCCCGATGTGATTCATACGCGTGCGGAGATGAGTGAGGTGCAGCCTAAATTGGCGCTACAGGTGAGTGAAGTGGCGGCGCGGCGCACAGGACTGGACAATGGCGCGATCGCTGCTCAGCTCAGCGCGACTTTGGACGGTGCAGTCGGCGGCTCACTATTGGAAGATACAGAAGATATTCCAGTAAGGGTGCGGGTCGGAGAGTCTGTGCGGGGCGATTTGAGTGCGATCGCTTCCACCGATTTACTCGCTGCTAGCAGCGCAAACCCCGTACCGCTTTCCGCCGTCGCCGAGGTTAGTCTTGTTCCTGATATTGCGACTATCGCGCACTACGACGGTCAGCGTATCAATACTGTGCAGGCATTTTTAACGGCTGGGGCGCTCCCTAGTACGGTACTGGCGAAGTTTCAGCAACAGCTAGAGCAGGATAGCTTTGAGCTGCCAGCAGGCTACAGAATTGAATATGGCGGTGAGGCTGATGCGAGAGGAAGCGCGGTTGGCAATTTGTTGGCTTCTGTCGGCGTGCTGGCAATTCTGATGGTGGCTACGTTGGTATTGTCTTTCAACTCATTTGCGATCGCAGCTTTACTCGGCGTTGTTGCTATTTGCGCTGTCGGGCTTGCGGCCATGGCCTTGTGGCTATTCAATTCCATCTTCGGATTCACAGCCATCCTGGGTACGCTGGGTCTCATCGGGCTGGCCATTAACGATTCTATTGTGGTGCTAGCCGCCCTGCGAGAAGACCCGCTCGCCAAAGTAGGCGATGTAAAAGCGACCGTAGAGGTGGTGCTAAAAGCGACTCGACACGTGGCCGCAACGACAGTGACAACAATTGTTGGATTTGTGCCGCTGATGCTAGACAGTACCGGATTTTGGCCACCGCTAGCCATCTCTATTGCCGGTGGGCTTGGAGGGGCCACACTGCTAGCGCTTTACTTCATCCCAGCTGCGTATATTTTGATCTTTAGACAGCGAGCGACTCTAAAAACTAAGGCTTGAATAAGAAAGCTACAACTATCAGAAACGGTTGTTTTTTGGGATGTATATAGTTACATGCTTCCAAGCGACTGTCACTGTAGTGCTGGGTTCTCAGCAGATAACTATGCAATTTTGGTCTAAATCTTGGCTCCAGCGGTTCGCTCTGGTATTGGGCCTACTGATGCTGAGCGGCTGCGGCTTCGGTTCTTCTGAGGAAAGTAATACCCCGCAGGGGCGCGGCTTTGAAGTGAAATTTCTCGTGGGAAGTGCACTCAAGCACTTCTGTGAGGAAGCCGCAGTTCCTTTCAATCAGCAAAATCCTAAGCTGGATGATGGCAGTGAGTTTCACCTTACCTGCGAGGCCAAGGGCAGTGGTGACGTAGTTACACAGCTGACCACGCTAGCAACGCAGCTCAATCAGGGCACGCTTTCTGCCGATGCCAATGAGTTTCCCACGCTGGCATCGGTTGACGGCGAAATTTACCAGAGTCAGCTGATTGCTCGAATGAACGAGGTTTTTCCGGGGCAGTCTTACATTCCAGAAATTACGGATTCGCCGCTACTGGCGAATAGCCCCATGGTGTTTATGGTGCCTGAAGATTTGGCGGCAGGGCTTCAGCAGTCGGATGATTTGTTTAAGTCATTAGTCACTGCCGAAACGCATCAGGATTTGGATAGCAGCAGTTCTCCCCAGCCGATTTACTATGTGCACACTGCGCCAACCCGCTCGAATTCGGGCTTGCAAACGTTGGTAGCTCAGTTTGCTTCAGTTTCCGGTAAGCGGCCTGAGGACTTGACTATTGCTGATGTGCAGCAGTATCAGGTTGATGTGCAAAAAATTCAAAGCAAGATCACCCGCTACGGCACATCGACCGGGTCGCTGGCTCGCTCAATGGTCGAAAACGGTCCATTCTGGGCGTCTATTGGCTCGGTGTACGAGTCATCTGTAATAGAGGCGAATAGCAATTTGTCGCCGGGCAGTGTGAAGTACACTGCGGTGTATCCGAAGGCAACATTTACGTCGAGTATGCGAGGCATTCTGCCAGATGCGCCTTGGGTAAGTGACGATGAGCGAGAGGCTGCTGAGCAGGTGCTGGCTTACTTTCAGTCGCCAGAGACTCAACAGATTGCGGCTAATTTGGGCTTGAGGCCAGCGACACCTGGGGTAGCGCTAGGGCCAAAGTTTAGTGAGCAGTATGGTGTCAATCCCCAATTGAGCTACGACTCTTACCGGTCGCCCGCACCTGAAGTCGCTGAGGCTATGATTCAGGCCTGGTCTGATGTGGCGAAGAAGCCTTCTTTAGTAATGGTGGTGGTGGATTCGTCTGGCTCGATGCATGGGGAGAAGATGACAGCGGTACAGAATACGCTGAAAACCTATGTGGATAGCCTCGGCCCGAAAGATCAGATTGCGCTGATTGATTTTGACGATAATATTCGTCCGCCTGTGAGGGCTGATGGTACGTCGGATGGCCGCAATCAGGGCATTCAGTTTATTGGTGGATTGAGAGCAGATGGTGGTACTAGGCTGTACGATTCGGCGCTGGAAGCTCGTAATTGGCTACAGCAAAATCTGCGTCCCGATGCGATCAATGCGGTTTTGATTTTGACCGATGGTGAAGATTCGGACTCTCGTATTAGCTTGCAGCAACTGGGCGATGAGCTAGAGGAAAGTGGCTTTAATAGCGATGAGCGAATTGCGTTCTTTACAGTTGGCTACGGCAATGAAGATGAGTTCGACTCTTCGGCTCTAGAAGAAATTGCGAGCTTGAATGGGGGCTACTACCGTAAGGGCGACCCCTCAACGATTGCTCAGCTGATGGCTGATTTGCAGCTGGAGTTCTAGGTTTGATGATGGGTTGGGTGACTGGCTTAACGATTGGCTTAACGATTGGCTTAATGATGGTACCGCTGGCACGTTTATGAAATTAGCAAATCCGTTTTACTATCCCTTTGCGATGCTTGCTGGTGGTGTGTTCCTAGTAGTGGGCGCTCGGCTGGTGCGATTGCCGAGTGTTGCTGCTATTCCTGGGGCTAGCGCGATCGCACTTATCACCGCCACAGTCTTCAAAAGCCGCGAACCCGAAACCATCGAACTCGAAAATCCCGCCCTCTCTCGCGAGTTGCAATCTGTTCGCTTAAAGGCTCAAAAGCTATCGGATACAGCGCAGATGCTGAAGGGAGAAGCGACGAAGTTGCTAACAGATGTGGCGTATATTGATTTGCTGGGGACCGTGCAGTATGTGTGCGATCGCATTCAAGACATCCCCTCAAAAATCGACCGCCTCGCCCGTAAAATGCAGGGCAAAGATTCTCTCTTATCCGTTGATGAAACAGAAAAACAGCTCGCTGATGTCACCGCCAAACTCAAAAACAGCTCAGACATTGCCCAGACTCAGTGGCAAACCTTAGCCCAGCAGCTAGAACAAAACATCGCCTTAATCAAACAGGGTGAAGATGCTAGAGAAGCCCAGCTCGCTCAGCTATCGACCTTAATTGCTCGCTCTAGCGGTGTTTTACAACAGTTGCAAAACAATCTGCGAACGGCTGACCTTACCAGCGAGATGGATGCTGAAGCGCTCAAATCTATGGGCGATGAGCTAAAAGGCCTCCAGGATAATGTGGAAATTTTACTGGGCTAACGCTCCTGGCGACCTCTAAACGTATGTTCCTTTTGAACGGAAAATGTCTAATACTCAAAAAGTTCTAACCTCATCTGCTATTGCTCTAGGTGCGATCGCTCTCGCCTATGTGCCCCTACCTGGCACTAACTCATCTATCGTCATTGTCAGCGGCAGTGAGCTGCAAGAGCCACTCACGCTGCTAGAAAGTAAATTTGAACAACAATATCCCAACATCGCCTTAGACCTAAAATTTCAAGGATCTCAAGACATCGTCAACAACTACATCGACGACGACAACAACTTTTCTCCGACAGTTCTCATTCCAGCAAACGGCGAAGTCCTTACAGACCTCAGTGAGCGGTGGCAGGCACAGAACAGCGAGCCTGCTTTCGTCGAATCACCTCAGCCCATTGCCAAAACATTACTGGTTGCCGTCGCCTGGCCAGAGCGCGCCAAGATCCTATTCCCCAACGGCCAATTTGAATGGCAGCCCCTAGAAGATGCCATCGAAAAAGGCAACTGGTTGGCCATTGGCGGTGAAGAAAACTGGGGCAGCTTTGACTTTGTCACGACCGACCCTACCCGCTCGAACAGCGGCCAGCTTGCCCTAGGACTATGGGCGCAGGCCGAAACTAAAAGTAATGCTATCGAGCAAACAGATTTCAACAGCACCGAAGTACAGACGTTATTTGGCTCAGTCAAGCGGGCGGTATACCAGCCCCCTCGCTCCACCGATATCTTGCTGCAAGAATTCATCGCCCGTGGCCCCAGCGACGCCGACGTGGCTATGGTGTACGAAAGCATTGCCATTTACCGGTGGGACCAATCTCAGGTAAATCAGTCACGGCCCTATCAGGTTCTCTATCCCAATCCAACGGTAGAGACGGTTTCGACAGCGGCGATTGTGCAGCGAGACGTGACGCGGGCCCAAGCAAACGCAGCTCGCACGTTTATTGACTTTTTGACCGCACCTGAGCAACAATCCGTTTTCGTGCAGCACGGTTTTCGCCCGGCTGATACGTCGATCGATGTGTCAACTGTGGCTGATAGTCCGTGGACTGAATCGATTCCAGGTGTTGACTCTGATATTGACGTATCAGCCGTAGAAGCTCCCAATCGTGCGGTAACAGAAGAAGTGATTCGTCAATGGCAGCGGGTGAAGTGAGATACGTAGCGCTAGCTCGTTCTAGCTGTTGCGTGTACTGCCTTTAGCGTCGCGCTGTGTCATGATTTGCTCCAGTCTTGGCAATGCGCTCTCAGCTGTTTCGCGCACGTAGCTATCGACAGATTCGTCTTTGATTAGCCCCTTTAAAACTTCTATGGCTCGTGGATCGCCGATAGAGCCCAGCGTATTTGTGATGGTGAGTGCGATCGCAACATTATCCGTCGTCTTTAGCGTCTCCAGCAGCGTTTCCACCGCAGGCACCCCAATCTCACCCATCGACATCACCGCCGCAATTTGCACCACAGGATAAGGATCTTCCATCGCCTTGCGCAAACCCTCTAAGCCTTCTGCTGGAAACGGTTCGTCTGGATGGTACACCGCAATTTGTGCCATCGCCTTCGTGCAGCTCGCTCGTACCGTGTCGTTGTCGCTATTCAGCATTTGTTCTACCACCGCAGGCACCGAATCCATTCCTACAGCGCCTAGCGTTTTCACACAGGCCCGACGATACACTACGTCTTCTTCACCTAACGCGGCCATCAATGTTGGAATCGTTTGCTCGTCTCGGTTTTCCACAATCTCAGTCATTGCTCGCTGACGCATTTGTGGATTGGGATGCTTGAGCTGATTGAAAACGGAATCGGCAACCATGGTGGAAAAAGCTGAAACTGTAGAAAAAATGGAGCGGTCGTGCAGTGACTAGGTTGGAGAAGTAAAGTGGCTACACGACCCAAAAGCGCTCAATAAAAAAGGACTTCCGAAGACCCTTACTCAATAAGGTATCAAATCAGAAGCCCTTGATTTTTGCCACTCAAGCTAGCAAGCTATTGGCCAGCCTAAGCTCCTTCCATTACTTCGCCTATTGCTAGGCAAGCAATTAAGAGAGGGAGTTGATGACATAGTCGAGCAAGGAGCGGAACTCAGTGAGTGCCTGAGGAGACATGTCACGAGGTGCGCAAGCGCGATCGCGTGTGTGCTGCATAGCAGTTACGTAAGGCGCAGTAGGCAGGTTGAGTGAACGATACACTTCACGTGCACCCGCAATGCCCCACTCATCCAAAGGACCTGTGCCGCCAACTACCAAGCAGTAGTTGATGAGGCGCAAGTAGTGCTTGATGTCGCGAAGGCACTTGTCCTTCTTAACTTGGTCGCCGCCTGCTTCACCAGCATTGGTGAGGTAGGGGTACTTCTTGAATGCAGCGTCATATGCTTCTTGAGCAACTTGGTCGATGCCAGCGTTGAGCTTTTCAGCAGCTTCTAGGCGAGCAGCCGCACGCTGCAAACCACCTTGAACAGCCTGCAAGTCAGCAGAGCCAGGGAAACGGCCAGCTGCATCAGCCGAAGCGATAGCAGAGGTTACAACAGATTTCATGATTTAATTTCTCCAAGTGATGTTTGATCTATCAACTAAGTAAAAGTCGAGGCTATTTCGGTCTTAAAGCTAGTAACTCAAAGGAGTCGACTAGGAAAGAGCAGAAACAACGCGATCAAAGTAACCAGCAGCTTCAGAAGCGAGCGCAGAGCAGTCGCCTTGTGCAGCGTCGTTCTTGTTGTAGCGAGCGCCACCGCCTTCAGGAGTGTTAGTTCCCTTCAGGTGAGCGATGCTGGAAGCCTTCATAATGTTTACCGCACGTGCAGCAGAACCCGTAGGTACGCCCAAAGCAGCGTAAGTTTCTTTCAAACCATTGAGGCAACGATCGTCGAGTACGGAAGCATCGCCTGCGAGCAAAGCGTAAGTGACGTAGCGTAGAACGATTTCACCATCGCGCAAGCAAGCAGCCATGCGACGAGTGGGATAGCAGTTACCACCCGCTTGAATCAAGCCAGTGTTCTCACAAATCATGCCGGAAACTGCGTCAGATACGATGCAGCTAGCATTGGAAGCGATCGCATTTACAGCGTCTAGGCGCTTGTTGCCTTCAGCAACAAAACCTTTTAGAGCGTCTAGTTCGCTGCCGCCGATGGTAGCAGTCTTAGTGTCGGCCGTAACAACGGCTCTAGAGAAAGCGTCAAGCATCAAGCTCTCCTTCTTCTTAATACAGCAACTGGTGTTTTGTAACCAGTGACACAACTTTAAAAGATGACCCCCCGCTCAGTCTGCTTTATTAAAAACAAAGCAACAATCCGTTACATTGACCGGCAAGTCGTGTCCCAATCCCTTTATTACAAGGCAGTGCGGCCTATCATTAAATCCATGCGATTGTTATCTAATCGCATCATTCCTTAGTATTTCGTAGCATCTTGGCTAGGGTCTGGGCATGAGGAGAATGCACTTCGACTGCTGCGCCAAGGCCTTTTGCGATAGTGCCTTTAAAGCTAAAAGGCTGAATTAATCGTTTTCGATTAATTCAGCCTTGTTGAATGTGAGCAGTTTACTTGTGGGCGGGCTTTCAATCTTGGTCACCTGGCCGTAAATTACCAAGCTGTAAGTCACCAGATTGTATAGCCGACCACCGAAGGGAATGGTCTGTAATCGCTATATATAGTGTCTGATACGACGAGAGATCGTCAGGCATCGTGGGGTCAGGCATTTTTGAGTAAGTGCTTTACCAAATTGTCCTTCACCATCATTTGCCGCATCACTTCAACGACATATTCCTGTGCTTGTTCCAAGCTCAAACCGCGAACTTGGTCCTGCACAACTTTCAGCTTAAACTGCTGCTCCATGCTGAGGTTGCCTGGCATGTTGTCTTTACCTGATGTAGTCATAGTGGTCACTTCTCCTCAAAAGGTTAGATAGATCTCGAAACTAGAGCGATCTTGAATAGGCAACTTGCCTAAATCCCAAAGTTCACAAAGAACTTCGATAGTTAGAGGGCCGATAACTGGCTCTGCTTAGCCTGCCAAAATGCTGCCATAGGGCAACGAATATAAGGTGCTAATCAAAGTTGATTAACCGCATCCTAACTGTAACGCACACTATCGTCAAATTGTAAATAGATTCGGTAGCAAGTGTTACTTAAGTTAATT
>ERZ1740070.1016-NODE-1016-length-18088-cov-5.666112_pt1 | contig 18088 bp, 17 predicted proteins | sample MGYA00581734_ERZ1740070 | MGnify/ENA primary metagenome ERZ1740070 (study PRJEB43018, sample SAMN04849744) | marine metagenome | isolation source: floating plastic debris | place: Pacific Ocean | collected 2008-09-01 | study: EMG produced TPA metagenomics...
CAAGCCGCCTCGCGCGCGCCAGTGTTTGGCGGAGCTACAGGATGGTGAGAAGCTGCAAAGACAATGTCAAAAATGCTTACAGCTCTGGTCGCGTGCGTCACTCTGATCCCCGTTTTGGCAGAGGGGTCCGACCAATGGTCTTGGGAAGCGGAGCTGGAGAAAGCCGCGCCGTGCATTTCAGAAAGCAAGCCAGACCTGAACCGCGCGCTCGAGTGCTACGACCTCGACGTGATGTTTTGCGGCTCGACTGAGGATAGAAAGACCTGTTCTCACAACGGAATACATGAACTTGCGTCTCTTCTACCTCGGTACAACAAGCATAAACTCGGGCAAGCGCTTGGGATGGTATGGGATCCTGCAAAATGCGAGGGCTCATATGGCCCAGAGATCAGTCAAACTAAAGAAGACTTCTTACTGCTTTGCCGCCTCACGGCTTTGTTGAACCAAGTCACCGCAGGACACATCGCGTCGATCTGGGGCGAATTCCCGATCGAAGACTGACGCCACCATGTCGGTCATTGCGCCCTGAACCTTGCGCGAACCGCCGCCCTTTGATTTAACCGACAGGCATTGCCGCCCGGAGACCCCCATGGTCGATATCGCCACCCGTGTCTGGAACCATAAATGGAAGATCGACCCCATCGTGCGGTCGCTGATCGACACGGATTTCTACAAGCTTTTGATGTGCCAATCGGTCTTTCGCAATAAGCCCGACACCCAAGTGACGTTCTCGCTTATCAATCGCACCAAGGATGTGAAGCTTGCCGAATTGGTGGACGAAGGGGAACTGCGTGAGCAGCTGGATCATATCCGCTCACTGTCTCTGTCGAGGGGCGAAAGCACATGGATGCGCGGCAACACGTTTTATGGCAAGCGACAGATGTTCACGCCGGAGTTCATGGATTGGTTTGAGGCGCTGCGCCTGCCGCCTTACCACCTGGAAAAGCGCGATGGGCAATACGAGCTGACATTTCAAGGGGCTTGGCCTGAGGTCATGCTCTGGGAAATTCCCGCACTGGCCGTGTTGATGGAGCTGCGTGGCCGCGCGGTGACCAACACGATGGACAAGTTCGAGCTGCAGGTTCTTTATGCCCGCGCCATGACCAAACTGTGGGAGAAAACGCAGCGGCTGCGCGGGGTCGAAGGGCTGCGCATTGCCGATTTTGGCACGCGGCGGCGGCATTCCTTCCTCTGGCAGGATTGGTGCGTGCAGGCAATGACAGAGCGGCTGGGCAAAACCTTTGTCGGCACCTCCAACTGTCTTATCGCCAAGAACCGCGATCTGGAGGCCATCGGCACCAACGCCCATGAGTTGCCCATGGTCTATGCCGCGCTCGCAGACAGTGATGCGGATCTGGCCCGCGCGCCCTATGACGTGCTGTCGGATTGGCATGAAGAGCATGATGGCAACCTGCGTATCATCCTGCCCGATACCTATGGCACGCAAGGGTTTCTTGATCGCGCGCCTGACTGGCTTGCCGGGTGGACGGGCATTCGCATCGACAGCGGCGATCCGGCGGAAGGGGCGGAAACCGCAATCAATTGGTGGAAGGCCCGAGGCGAAGACCCAACCCAAAAGCTGATCATTTTCTCTGATGGTCTGGATGAAGAGAAAATTCTCAAACTCCACGCGCAATTTGCCGGGCGGGCGCGCGTGTCCTTTGGGTGGGGCACGCTGTTGACGAATGATTTCCGCGATCTGACCGAAGGGGATCGGCTGGCCCCGTTCAGCCTTGTATGCAAAGCCGTTGCTGCCGATGGCCGCGCCACGGTCAAGCTTTCGGACAATCCGCGCAAAGCGATGGGTCCGAGCGAGGAGATCACCCGCTACAAACGGGTCTTCGACGTCGGCGCGCAGGAAGAGCAAGAGGTGCTGGTGTGACGCGGACCCTTGAAAATCAACGCGCGCACGCCTTCATTTACGCGCAAGGCGCCCCAAGACGCGCCGGGATATGAGCGAAAGCAGGTGCCCTGATGAGCCAAGGCCATGTTTGCCTGACGTATGACGATCTTTTCGTCGGAAAATGGACGGGCGCGCGATCAATTTTTAAAGAGTTCGGCGCCAAGGCCACGTTTTGCGTGACTAAGATCCACAAAGCCGCTCCGAGCCAGATTGACGGGCTGCATCAGTTGCAGGAAGACGGTCACGAGATCGGCTTTCACACCCGCACGCATCAAAACATCAACGATTATCTCAAATCAAACCGACTGCGCCGTTGGCTGCGGCAAGAGATTGATGAGGGGATCGAAGAACATCGGAAACTGGGCTTTCCGGCCGAAAGCTTTGCCTTCCCCTTTCATGCGTCGACACCTCGGGCGCTGACACATCTGGCGGACCGGTTCATGGCGGTGCGCACCTATGGCCCCCGTTCCGCGCGCAAAGCGCCGCTGGAGCATCGCATTTACGATAAGGTCGGCGAGAACAACGGCGTAGATTGCATCGGGTTTCTGGATTTTGAGCACGAACATTTCCCGGGGTGGGAGGCCAACGATGCCCTCCTCGACAAGATCGTAGAGACGGGCGGCACAGGCGTGTTCGTAGGGCATATCATCAACGCCAAACCGGCCGGCGCGGGCTTCAAATCCACCCATGAACAGCTTGCTCGGTTTCTGAAGGCCGTCACGGATCGTGGCCTAGGCTTTAAGACAATGGCGGAGCTGGCGCAGTAACGCGCCAACCCCACGGGATTATTCCATCCAGAAGGGCCGCTTGGCCTCTTCATCCGCGGCGCGCCGCGTCAGTCCCACATCCTGCAATTGATGTTCGTCCAATTTGCGCAGAGCAATTCGCGTGCGTCGGCGCTCAGACCAAGCCACGCACAGAACAACAAACTGCAGCACAAGAGAGGCAAAAGGCGTCAGAGGGCGCGTTTGCAGATAGGCGAGGGCGGCTGTGTTTTTGATCTGTGTCATGGGATGTCCTTTCAATTGTATTGACACAATGTGTAATATTGTCGTAGTGTAGTGATACAATATGAAATTGTATTAGGCGAGGAATACATTGTAATGGATACAAAGTGGCAGCCGACGCTCTCTGATCACCCGGGACCGAAGTACAAAGCCCTCGCTGATACGCTCAAAGACGGCATTCGCTTGGGCGCTCTGGCACCCGGCTCTCGTCTGCCCCCGGTGCGCGATTTGGCTTGGAAGCTGTCCATCACACCCGGCACTGTCGCGCGCGCCTACACGATCCTGACCGATGCCGGCCTGTGCGAGGCCACGGTGGGCCGCGGCACGTTTGTGGCCGAAGGGCGCGCGCGTAAAAACTACGAGCCGATTTTCGTGGATAGCGTGCCGCATGGCTCCGGCGGTCTGACGGGTGATCTCAAACTCATGTCGCCCGCGCTTCCGAATATGGGACAGGCGCAATTGATCCGCGAATTGATGCAACGCGTGGCCGAAGAACCCCTATCAGGCCTGATGCACTACCCCAGCCGCGAAGGGTTTCAACCCGCGCGCGAAGCTGTTGTGGGATGGTTGGCCGGGTCGCCCATCGGCGCGTTGAGCCAAGAGGATATTGTCCTCTCTCACGGTGGCCAAAACGGCATCTCGCTGGCCATGCAAGCCATCCTGACCGGCCAGAAGCCGGTGATCTTGATCGAGGATCTGGCCTATCCCGGCTTTCGCCGCGCCGCTGAGCTGCTCCGGGCAGAGGCCATTCCCGTCCCGATGGACGGCGACGGGATCATCCCCGAGGCGCTGGAAGAGCTGGTGCAAAAACATGAGGCGCAAATCCTCTGCACCAGTTGCGAGGTGCACAATCCAACGGTCATTTTCACGCCGGAGACCCGCCGGATGCAGATCGCCGCCGTGGCAGAGCGCCATAATGTGCAGATCATCGAGGACGATTGTTACCGCATGGGTCCCTTCCGCGCGCCATCATATCGCCAGATCGCGCCGCGCCATGGCTGGTACGTGTCCTCGATTTCCAAAACCCTCACCCCTGCCTTGCGCATCGGATTTGCCATCGCACCACAAGGCAGAGGCGCTGACCTCCGGGTTGCCGCCGAGAACGGGTTTTTCGGCCTGGCCACGCCTTTGGGCGATCTCGCAACCCTTCTCTTACGCGATCCACGCACGGCCAAGATTGCAGAACAGGTCCGCGACGAGATCGCGCGTCATGTGAAATGCATGGTCAATCACTTGGGCACCCATGACCTCACCTGGCGCGAGGATGTGCCCATCGCTTGGCTCCGCCTGCCCACTGGGTGGCGCGCCGCCTCCTTCTGCCGCGCGGCTGCCGAGCGCTCCATCAAGCTGCGCCCTGCCGAAGATTTCGCCTGTCGCGACGCCCGCGCGCCCCACGCCGTCCGCATCGCCATCAACGCGCAACTGCCGTTTGACCGTTTTGAACATGCGATGGCCACACTGCGCGAGTTGCTCGACAACCCGCCGGAGCGGATTGGGGTGTGAGGGATCTTGATACTCCCGAGCGTTTGAAATTGAGGTTCTGGTTTGATCCACGCGGACAGTGATCCAAAGAAATGGAACTGACCACAATCTGGAAACCCAAGGCAGACGGCAAATATTACTTTGTGTACCCGCCTTCGCCGAATGCAGACGGGTCGAGAATGGCGAGGCAGGCGTATTCGCTGTCTCGGACACCCAGTTTCTGGCAAACATGTCGCGACACGGCATTGTCGGACCGCACGCCAGTGTAAAACTCCTCCACGCCAAAAGTCTCGTGCATGTGTAGAGCCGTCAGTGCGCCGAGATAAAGCGATAGGCTTTGGCCACGATCCCGGTCACGTGTGGCCAGCATGCCCCACCACGCCGCGTTGCCAAAGCGGCTTTCGGGATGATTGCGCAAGCACGCACCTGCACAGGCCGCAACACCGCCATCGGGCGCTTCAAGACAGAAGTATGCGGCATGTCGCATCTGTCCGAACAGGACCGGCGTCATGGGCGGCAGCACCCCGCAGGCTGCCGACGTGCGCCCTAGGGCGTTCAGGATACGTGTCGGCGTTTCGGGGCCGATGTGATGCTGCACATACTGATCTGGCAGTTTGAAACCCGCGACATAAGCGGCGCAGATGTCTAGACAGTCGCGTCGGCCCATGAACTGGTCCCATCGGTCGTTTGCAAAGCCAAGCTGCGCGTATTCCTTGGCAAACTGCGCTTCTCGGGATTTCGGCACGTAGTGATTGACGGTCGCGCCTTGCAGCGACGCCAGCGCGGCCACTTTATCAATTTCGGCAAGGTCGGGTCCGTCGATGCCCCACATTCGGCCTTCCGTGCCGTATGCCGGATCATCCTTCAGAAGGGGGGTGAGCGCGTATGCGACCGCTTGCATGCGCTGCTGGGCTTCCGATCCGAAAAATCGTGGCTGCATGACAGGCTCCCCCCAGAATAGATGATAAAATTGTAGGGTGCTGACGTTTCGAACACAGATCAACCTTCTTTAGGCGCCGCGCAATGATTTGGGCACTTGGAAAAATCTGTGAAGATGTCTTGGTAGGATCCGATTTAGCACCGAAGCTGGAGGTCACGCTTCCTAAATCCAAGCTCTAGGATCACTCCTCCCGCTCAACCCGTCCGCGCAGGGCCTTTACCTCGCCACGCACCTTCTTGGCCTTCAGCCGTCGCTTCTTGGAGCCGAGCGTGGGCCGCGTGGCGATCCGGGGTTTGGGTTTTTCCAGTGCCTTGCGGATCAGCTCCACCAACCGATCCCGCGCCAGGGCACGATTGCGCGCTTGGCTGCGCGTGGTATCGACCTGCAGGATGAGCGCGCCATCACTTGTCCAACGCCGCCCGGCCAGCCGCTTGAGCCGCCGCTTCACCGGCTCGGGCAAATTGGGTGATCGCGCGGCCTCAAACCGCAGTTCCACAGCTGTGGACACCTTGTTCACATTCTGCCCACCCGGGCCGGACGCGCGAACGAACTGCTCGGTCAATTCCCAATCTTCGAGAGTGTTCTGATCATTGATCTTGAGCATCCAACGCGTTCCGTTTGCCAAATCAAAAGGGCCGCATCCAGGTTGGAAGCGGCCCTCTAGAGTTTCGAGGAGGTGGCCGGTTAGGCGCACCAATCAGGGGCGTTTACGCCCAGGGTCTGCCCTAGACGACACCCTCCCTGACTGTTCCGACACCTCTCTCCAATACCTCTATAGACACTGGACCACCTCCTTTCACTTTGTTGACGTTGATAGGATGGTGGCACAGGTTTTGGATTTGTCAAAACAAAATCATGTGGTGCGATGGGTAAGTGACCCCACGATGATGCGGAATGGCACCAAAGCGAGCAGAGCCAGCCCCATCTTCACCATCCAGTCCGCCACAGCAAGCGACACCCAAAGCGGCGCCATCGGCCCCATGCCAAGGAGTGGGAGAACCTCACCGGCCCAGCTGACATCGTTGGCAGGCTCCAAAACTGTGAGGGACGCGGAGAAGGCAATGGTGAAGAAAAGCGCCGTGTCCACAGAGCTGCCGATGATCGAAGACACGACTGGCGCGCGCCACCAAGAGCCATCACGCAGGCGGTTAAACACTGCGATATCAAGAAGTTGCGCCGTCAGGAATGCCAAGCCAGAGCCGATTGCAATCCGCAAGGTGACCAGCGGACCAAACTCACCCATGATCTGCGTGCCGATGAAGGAACACACCAGGCCCACGCCAAAACCGGCCAGTACAACCTTCCGCGCGGCCGTACGACCATAGACGCGGTTCATGATGTCGGTGACCAAAAACGCCAGCGGATAGGTGAACGCGCCCCAGGTCAGCCATTGCCCGTAGAGAAACTGCACCAGAATGTTGGAGGCCACCACAATGGTTGCCATGGCCAGAATGCCCAAAAGATGTGCTCTTTTCATGTCGCTCACCCGCGTTGAAGTTCAGGCCTCGGGCTTTAATGGTTTTGAGGCGCGGTGCAAACTGGAAAATGCCCGTCCCGGACCTGATCCGGGACCTCGCGATATCAGGTAGAGGCCCCGGATTAGGTCCGGGGCGTGTGGTCTTGACGACATCTGTCCCGCGTCACGGCGATTGCAGCACCGCGATACACTGTTCCGGCAGATCGGCCATGGTCAGCTGTGATACAGGCTTCTTGGGCGGTGGCGCGTTAGGGTCCGGCGGCTGAGGCGGCGGCGGGTTGAGGATATTGTTCACCCAAACCTGCGCCTCATCACAGCCATCTCCGGGCGGAGGCGGCTCTTGCGCGACGCAGTTTCGCTCTCCGTCAGGGCATTTGAGCCGGATGTGGAAATGGTAGTGATGCCCGTGCAAGGGCCGCACCTTGCGCAGCCAGGATTTGTCGCCCGTCTCTTCCTTGCACATGCGCACCTTGGCGCCCGGAAAGATGAAGATGCGCGCGGTGCGTGGGTCTTGGGCGGCGGCCTTGATCACCTCGTGATGCCCACGGGTGAAGTTTTCATTGGTAAAGGCCCCGCCCTGACGGCGCAGCGAAATCGACGACAGGCTCTCCCGCTCCGCACGGGTCAGGTTGAGGCGCGTCGGCGGCAACGCCCAGACATCGACATCCAGCCCCACCTGATGGCTCACATGGCCCGTGCGCATCGGCCCGCCCCGCGGTTGGCTCAGATCGCCCACATAAAGCCCGGCCCAACCCGGCTGGGTCGCCGCGAAAGCCGACAGTTTCTGAATGTAGTCGATCAGCTCGGGATGCCCCCAGTTGCGATTGCGCGAGAGCCGCATCGCCTGCCATGTGGGGCCGGTTTCAGCCAGTTGCACACCGCCCGCCATGCAGCCTTTGGAATAGTTGCCCAAAGGCGCGTGCGGCAGGGATGACGTTGTGCTTTGCGCGCCGAAAAGCTGCCGAGCCGCGACACCACGCATCGAGACTGGGATGCTTTCGGGTGATGGCGTGGACACCACATTTTGGCGATCTGCGACAGGGGACGCGCCCCCGCATCCAGCGAGCACGAGCATCAGGGCAAAGCATTTGACCTTGCGCATCATGAGCGACTGTCCCCTTCCGTCTTGACCCAGCGTAACAGGATAAGCCCCACCAGGAAAAGAACAATGAGTGGCGTGACGCCCACCTGCTGGCTGCCGCTGAGTGCGGTGACAACACCAACCGAGAGCGGCGCGATGAAACTGGTGGCCTTGCCCGCCAGGGCATAAAGGCCAAAAGCCTCCGCCATGCGCCCGGTCTGCGCCTGACGCACCATCATGGAACGGCTCGCCGCCTGAATGACGCCACCTGCGGCACCGATGATGGCACCGAGCACATAAAACGCAATGTCGGGCAATTGGGACGTGGACCCCACAGCGATGCCAAGGACACTTTCCCGGCTCACGAACACCACGCAGATCGCGACCACCGTCAGAACGACAATGCAGGTCCGGATCACAGGCTTGGGTCCGAAGCGATCATCGGCATACCCGCCCAGCCACGCAAAGATTGCACCAGACAGGATCGCGATGATGCCAAAAATGCCCGTGTCGATGATGCTCCATTCCAGGACGCCGGCAGCATAGATCCCCCCAAAGGAATACATGCCCGTCAGCGCGTCACGGTAAAACATGGACGAGCCGAGATAGGCAAAGAGCGACGGCGTCTGGGGAAGTGATTTCAGGGTGCGCCCCAGCCCACGCAGTGCTGCCCGAAAAGCGCCGGGTGGGGCGCTTGGTGGTTTTGGATCGCGGACCCACAGGAAAAAGGGCACGATGAAAACGACGTACCAAATCGCGGTGAATGGTCCGACAAATCGCGTGCCTTCCCGGGCGTTCGCATCAAGCCCAAAGATCGGATCTATGCCCAAAAGGGTTTTGCCCGTTGCGGCCCCTTCGGCAAACAGAAGCAGCATTGCCACAAGCGCCACCAACCCGCCGGTATACCCGAAGGCCCACCCTTTGCCCGAGATGCGCCCGATCTCTTCCCGCGTGCCAAGGTCAGGCAGCATGGAATTGGTGAAGATCGTCGCAAACTCCATACCGATGAGGCCAAGGGCAAAGCACAGCAGAACCACCGTCAGAGGATAATCCACCGGCGTGGCCAGCCACAGCCCCGCAGCCCCCGCGATGTAGAATGCCGAAAAGAGCCAGATCCATCGCATCCGATTGCCATAGGTATCCGCCACCGCGCCCAGGATTGGGGCCATAAGCGCAATACAAATACCCGCCGCGCCCACGGTAAAGCCCCAGGTCGCTTGCGCCTCTGCCCCGTCACCGATGATTTCCTTGATGTAGGGGGCGAAGATGAACGTGATCAGAAGGGTCGCGTAGGGCTGACTGGCCCAGTCAAAAAAGTACCAGCCCCAAATGCGTTTGCGCGCGCTCATCATAGCTCCTGTTTTGCAGGAACGACTAGACAGTCTCACGTCAAGGCAAGCAAGGGATTCATGCGTGGATCAAAGTCAAAGGACACCCCGCCCCGGACTTGATCCGGGGCCTCCGGGTTCAAGACATGAGGTCCCGGCTCAGGGCCGGGACGGGTGTTTCTGGGTGGTGATCTTGGCCTCAAGCCCGTTCAGGTGGCCAGGCGCGGGCGTCTTCGGCCTTGGACCACGCCACAAAGGACGGCGGCAAAGACGGTGCTGCGTCCGCCACGCCCATCACTTCGGCCACGCGCACAGGTGAGACAATCCCGTTGCGATCCGTCACCGCGGTGCGAAACATCGCATGGTTGGCGCATTCCCCATCGGATTTCCACATCGACTGTTCAATATAGAAAAACCGGTCATCCCAAGACACGAGCCGCGAATTCATCTCGATCTTTTCGAACATCCGAATGCGGCGGCGATAGCGCACGGCAACACCTGCCACGGTGAGCCCCCATTTCTGCTGGCGCAAGATCACATCCAACCCCGTGCGCACAGCAAATGGAATCCGCCCCAGATCATAGAGCGTCAGCGTGCGGCCATTGTTGAGCTCCATGAAGATATCAATGTCCCAGGGCAGGCAGGTGTGGTGCGACACATGCGTCTCCAGCGGCCCAAGCTTCGGCAACCGGCGCACTTTGAGGTACTGATGAACCATGCGGATGACGGGATACATGAGGGGCGTCCTTCGATGATATCCCCGTCAGGTGACCCTCACCCCCGGTTACGTCAACCTAAACCTCGCGTAAGGCTTGCGCTTTGAAGCCCGCCCGCATAGTTCATTGCGAACGAAAACGCCAAGGATGCCGCCCATGCTGTCGCTCTTTCAGATTTTGATGCTGATCCTCGATGTGGTCTGGTTTTTGATCATCATCCAAGTGATCATGAGCTGGCTCATCCAGTTTCAGGTTCTCAACCTGCGTCAGCCCTTGGTGGCCCAAATTTGGGACGGTCTGACCCGCCTTCTGGAACCGCTTTATCGCCCGATCCGGCGTATCCTGCCGCAGATGTCGGGGATTGATCTGGCCCCGCTTGTGGCCTTGATCGCGGTCTACGCGCTGCGGATCATCATCATCAACAACATCAGCGCCTTCGCCTAAGTCAGAGCGCCTTTGCCGGGCCCCGGCGTGGCGACCAAACTTTGTTCAGCAGTGCTTTATCGTGATGTCCCGCAGGACAGACCCAATGGGCGGTGACCGTTCTATTTCGCCATGCCCTGGGAGGGGCCTGGCGAAGGCGCGGCGGCCTAAGGGCCTTGAATCCCGCGCCATGCACTGAACACCCGCTTGTTTACCGAATCTTAGTGTGCGAGTTTCATGTCTAAGAGCAGAAACATAAAATTTTACACAGGGCGGTTTCGTTTCCCTACCGCTTCGCTACTTGAGGGGGCCCCATGCACAGCGCTGCCACGCTTTTGCACGACGTTTTTGGCTTCTCCACATTCCGCCCAGGGCAGGAGGAGATCGTCCAGACTGTAGCAACCGGGGAACCAACGCTTGCCATCATGCCCACGGGCGGCGGCAAATCGCTCTGCTTCCAACTCCCGGCTCTCATGCGCGACGGCGTCACCGTCGTCATCTCGCCCTTGATCGCCCTCATGCGCGACCAAGTGCGCGCGTTGAAAGCCGTGGGCGTGGAGGCCGGCGCGCTCACCTCCGGCAACACCGAGGAAGAAACGGCTGAGGTCTGGGATGCGCTTGACGCCGGGCGCATGAAGCTTCTCTACATCGCGCCCGAACGCCTTGCCGCCGGATCGGCCATGGGGATGCTGCGCCGCATTGGCGTGACGATGATCGCGGTCGATGAAGCGCATTGCGTCTCGCAATGGGGGCATGATTTCCGCCCTGATTATCTGCGTATCGGTGAGCTACGTCGCGCGCTCGGTGTCCCGCTTGCCGCCTTCACTGCGACTGCGGATGCCGAAACCCGCGAGGAAATCGTTGAAAAGCTGTTTGATGGGGAGGCGCCAAAGACCTTTCTTCACGGTTTTGACCGGCCCAATATCCACCTCGCCTTTGCTGAAAAAAACCAACCGCGCAGCCAAGTGACACAGTTCATCGCCGCCCGCAAAGGGCAGTCCGGCATTGTCTATTGCGGCACACGCGCGAAAACCGAAACGCTGGCCCAGGCTCTGCGTGAGGGCGGGCACAATGCCATCGCCTATCACGGCGGGATGGAGGCCGACGACCGCCGCCATGTGGAGGCGCGTTTCAATGCCGAGGATGGGCTGATTGTGGTCGCCACGGTGGCCTTCGGTATGGGCGTCGACAAGCCCGATATCCGCTGGGTCGTTCATGCCGACCTGCCCAAATCCATTGAGGCCTATTACCAAGAAATCGGCCGGGCGGGCCGGGATGGGGCGCCTGCTGAAACGCTCACACTCTTTGGCTTTGACGACATCCGCCTGCGCCGAAGCCAAATCGACGAAGGTCTCGCACCCCCGGAACGCCGCACCGCCGATCACGGGCGACTCAACGCGCTTTTGGGTTTGGCAGAGGCGCACAAGTGCCGCCGTCAGGTGCTGCTGTCCTATTTCGGGGAGACGGCGGAGCCTTGTGGCCATTGCGATCTCTGCGCCAAACCGCCTGAAGTCTACGACGCCACTGAGACCGTGCAAAAGGCGCTGTCTGCGGCGCTGCGCACCGGCGAATATTTCGGCCAGGGGCATCTGATTGACGTGCTCACCGGAAACGAAACTGACAAGGTGAAAGCCCGCGGTCACAACAACCTGCCCACTTTTGGCGTCGGCAAAGACATGTCCAAACGCGCCTGGCAGGGGGTGTTTCGTCAGATGCTCGGCCTTGATTTGATCCGCCCTGACCCCGAACGCCACGGCGCGCTGCGGATCATGGAAAAGGCCCACCCGCTTTTGCGCGGCGAAGAGACAATTGAGTTGCGCCGCGACACCATGGCCAATGCCCCCGCCCGGCCCGAGGCCCGCGCGCTGGTGTCGGAGGAGGACGCGCCCCTGCTGTCCGCCCTCAAGGCCAAGCGGCGCGAATTGGCGGAGGCTGCGAAACTGCCCGCCTATATCGTGTTCAATGACCGTACGTTGATTGAAATGGCGCAGGCGCGGCCTGCCAACCTCGATCAGATGGCGGGGATCAACGGGATCGGGGCCAAGAAGCTGGACCAATATGGGCGCATCTTTCTTGAGGTGATCAATGGTCAGGCGGAAGAGATGCACCCCACGCGCCGCAAACTGGCTGGCCGATCCGAGGGCGATGTTTATGACCGGCTCATGGCTGTGCAGGCCGACCTGCACCATGGACCAGATGGGCTGGAGAAGCCGCTGAGCTGTTCGGCCTCGCTGATCTCACGCGTGGCCCAGACCCGCCCGCGCAACGAAGGTGAGATGGCCCGCCTGTTGGGGGAGCGGCGAAATGACCGATTTGGCGCTGCGTTTCTGGACGTGCTCCAGATGGCGGACTAAATCAGGATCAAAGGAGGCCCGACAATGCTGATCGTTCTATCCCCTGCCAAAACGCTTGATATGTCGCCCGTGACTGGCACGAGGATGCCCAAGCCGCGTTTTGCGACAGAGACGGCCGATTTGGTGGATGCGGCCCGGGGCCTCAAAGCCAAGGATTTGCAAACACTGATGGGGATCAGTGAAACACTTGCCAGTCTCAACGCCGACCGGTTTCGCGACTTTGGTGATCAAGAGACGCAAGCCGCCGCGTTCGCCTTTGCGGGTGACACCTATGTCGGTCTTGAGGCGCGCTCGCTTGATGACGATGAGATGACCTTTGCCAAGGATCACCTGCGCATCCTCTCGGGTCTTTACGGCCTGTTGCGCCCGCTGGACCGCATTGAGCCCTACCGCTTGGAAATGGGCAGCCGGTTGAAGACGGCCCGGGGTAAATCGCTTTATGATTTCTGGGGCGACAAGATTGCCAAGACGATTAATGCGGATGCCAAAGCGGCGGGGACTCAAACACTCATCAACTGCGCCAGTCAGGAATATTTCGGTGCCGTAGATCTGAGCGCCCTGGCGGTCGATGTGATCACGCCGGTCTTTATGGAAGACAAACCCGCAGGCCCCAAAGTGATCAGCTTTTTCGCCAAGCAAGCGCGCGGCGCGATGGCACGGTTTATCATTCAGCGTCGGCTGACCGATCCGTCGGGCCTTAAGGATTTCGATCTGGGTGGATATGCTTACCGAGACGATATGTCCTCGCCCGATCGGCCTGTCTTCGTGCGCCCCGAAGAGGCCGCCAAATCGGCCGCGTAGGCCGGGGTTAACCCCGGCTTACCCCCGAAGGGTCACCCCGGGCTCATCCCGCGCAACCGCTCTGACCTCCGGCGCAACAGCTCGACCGTCAGCAACAGCAGGATCGACATCGCCACAAGGATCGTCGCCACGGCGAGGATCGTGGGCGAGATTTGTTCGCGCAGGCCGGTGAACATCTGCCATGGCAGGGTTTTCTGACTGGCGGATCCCACGAACAGCACCACGACCACCTCATCAAAGGACGTGATGAACGCAAACAGCCCGCCCGAGATCACACCGGGCAGGATCAGCGGCATCTGAACGCGAAAGAACGTCGTCACGGGGCCCGCCCCCATATTCGCCGCCGCCCGCGTGAGCGACCGGTCAAAGCCCACAAGTGTCGCCGTCACCGTGATGATGACAAACGGAATACCCAAAACAGCGTGGGCGAGGATCACCTTGATGTAGCCCACGGTGTTCTTATCGATGCCAATCGTGCCCTCAAGGAACCGACCAATGTCGGAATAGAAAAAGAACATCCCCGTCGCCGAAATGATCAACGGCACGATCATAGGCGAGATCAGGATCGCCATGATCGCGCGCCGGCCGGGCACATGGCTTTGGCTCAGCCCGATAGCGGCCAGCGTGCCCAGCGTCACCGAAATGATCGTCGCAATCGGGGCAATGATCAGCGAGTTTTTGAAAGACCGCTGCCATTCATTGTTGGTGAAAAAATCGCGGTAATGTTTGAGCGAATACGCCTCTGGATCAAACCGGAGCATCCCTTCAGTGAAGGTAAAGAAATCCTCGGCGTTAAAGCTGAGCGGCATCACCACCAAAATAGGCGTGATCAGGAACACAAAGATCGCCCCGCACAGAAAGCGGAATCCATAGTGCCACAGCACCTGACCGGGCGTGAGGTAAGGCGCGAGCTTGGCCCGATACCGCCCCTCCCCGATCCAGTAGATGAACCATTGGAAAAAGGCCCCAAAGAGCGCGCTGACGACAAACCCAAGAACGCCGCCCATCACGGTGCCAATGGCCACGATCCCTGCGAAAAGGCCCCAACGGCCCAACCTCTCCATCCCGTCATTGAGGAAGGTGATACAGGCAAGGGCCGTAGCGGCGGCCAGAGCGGCCCCAATCAGAAAACCCAGTGTCCCAGAGCCATTCGCCGTGCCCACGAGGAACCCAGCAATCGCACCGGCCACAGCGATGACCGGCATCGTGAACGACATCGGTTTGCGTTCCACATGGGTGAGTTTGAACGTCGCCATCGCGCCTATCCCAGCTTCACGTTGTCGATGCCCACGATCTTGTCATAGGCCCAGTAGAGAATCAGCACCGCCGCGAGCAGGATGGAGGCCAACGCCGCAGCAAGCCCCCAATTGAGCGAGCTTGAGATGTGGAACGCGATCCGGTTGGAGATAAAGATCCCCTTGGTGCCGCCCACAATCTCAGGCGTGATGTAATAGCCAATGGCGAGGATGAAGACGAGGATCGACCCCGCGCCAATGCCCGGCACCGTCAGGGGGAAGTAACCGCGCCAGAAGGCGGTAAAGTTCGTGGCCCCCAGCGATTTCGCCGCCCGCAGATAGCTGGGCTGGATCGTCTGCATCACCGAATACATCGGCAGGATCATGAACGGCAGTAGGATATGCGTCATCGCCACAATCGTGCCGATCTCATTGCGGATCATCACCAGCCGCGCGTCATCTGCGATCACGTTGAGCCAAACCAGGATCTCATTCACCACGCCTTGTTGTTGCAGCATCACAATCCACGCAGACGTCCGCACCAAGAGCGACGTCCAGAACGGCAACAGCACCAATATGAGCAAGAGGTTCCCGATCCTTGCCGGGTTGTTGGCGATGATCCACGCGATGGGATAACCCAACAAAATACAGGATGCGGTGATCGCCAAGGACATCATCAGCGTCCGCACGAAAAGCTTCACCAAAATCTGACGGTCTTCCGGCTGCGCCTGCGCGCCTTCCGGTGTGCGCTGCATGTCCACAGCGTTCAGGAAATACCCATTGGTCAGACGCACAGAATGGGTCTGGATCGTGGCCCAGGTTTCAATCTTGCCCCAGTCCTCATCAATATCGATCAGCTTTTCCTTGAAGGGCGCATCCTCCACCGGATCAAGCCGTCGGATTTGCCGGCCGGATTTCCGAAACAGCGAAGACATACCCGTCTCTTCGTAATTCAGGCGGGTCCCGAGGCGCGTGTGCTGCTTGGCCGCCACGGCCTCCACCATGTCGGCGGTAAAGGCTGCGAAGACGGGTTCATCAGGCAGCTCACCGTTTGAGGCATCCCAGTCTTGCAGAGCGACGACCGTACGCGGCAGGGTCTCGGCCACGATGTCATTTTCGACGGATTTGAAAAGCATCTGCCCAATGGGCACGACAAAGGACACCAGCACAAACAGCAACAAAGGCGCGATCAGCGCCAGGGCGCGCAGTTTCTGATTGCGCAAAGACCGCGCGAGGCTTTGTTTCAGAGGCGTGCCATCAGCGGCCAGCATCGGCCCAGATTGCTGAGCTGTTTGTGGCGCGGATTGTGTCACATCTGCCATTCAGGCGGCCCCCAACGTGTCGTTTGTCTCAGCTATGAAAAGAGAAAAACAAATGAGGGGAAGGGCGGCATGCGCCCCTCCCCAAGTCACTAAACTAGCTTATTGTGCCAGCCACGCCTGGAATTTGGCGTCGATGTCATCGCGGTAGTCCGCCCAGAACTCGTAGTTGTAGAGGAACGTCCGCTTGGCGTTCTCCGGGTCGGTCGGCATATGCGGGGCCATGTCGATGCCCAGATCCGCGTGCTGACCCACGAGCGGTGCAGAAGACGCACGCGCCGGTCCGTAGGAGATGTACTTGGCCTGATCCGCCAGACGCTGCGTGTCTGTCGCGAACATGATGTAGTCCAGCGCCTGCTGGGTACGCTCTTCGCTCAGACCGGTCGGGATGATCCAACCGTCAAGGTCAAACACCTGCGCGTCCCAGAGCATTGCCACCGGTTGGTTCTGCTCTTCGATGACCGAGAACAGACGACCGTTATAGGTGGAACCCATGACGACCTCACCATCAGCCAAGAGCTGCGGAGTATCGGCACCAGCGGACCACCAGATCACGTCGTCACGAATGGTGTCGAGCTTGGCAAGCGCCTGGTTCTGGCCTTCTTCGGTCTCCAACACGTCATAGACATCCTCAAATGCCACGCCGTCACAGATCAGAGCCCATTCCATGTTGTTGATCGGGCGCTTTTCCAAGGACCGCTTACCGGGGTAAGCTTCGGTGTCGAACACGGCGCAGACATCTGTCGGCGGTGTGTCACCCACCAGGTCGGTGCGGTAGCCAAAGGTCGTGGAGTACACGATCTGCGGGATGAAGCACGGGCTGACCAGCAGGTCACCGAAATCTTCAGAGGCAGGCGTGCCATCGGGCGCAGCAGCCAGTTGCGTGTCCGGGTCGATTTCCATCGCCAGACCTTCGTCGCAGAGGCGGATCGCATCGGCGGCGACCACGTCAACCACATCCCAGGTCACGTTGCCGGCCTCGTTCATCGCGCGCAGCTTGGCCACGGCCTCAGCAGAGCTGTCATCGTTGATGATGGTTACGCCAGTCTTGGCTGTGTATGGCTCATGGTAAGCGCGCAACTGCGACTTGGAATAAGCACCGCCCCAGGACACAATCGTCATTTCCTGGGCCATGGCGCCACCGGCAATCGCCGCAACAGCGGTGGATGCCAGAAGTGTTTTGGTCATTTTCATTTTGGTCTCCCTAGTTGGTCATCCCGTTCGTTGGTTTTCGGCCCCCCACCACGGGTGAAAGCAAAAGGGCCTCAGGGTTTTCGCGGCCCGCAAAGAGGCCGCAAAACTGGTGATCTCTTACACCGCGTCGAGCGCGCGGCAATCTTGCGGTAGCCAACCGATCTCAATCTGAGCGCCCGGTTGCAGGCGCTGCTGATCGGCGGAGTTGCGGGTTTTGATGATGAAATCGTCGCTCCCGGCGACCTTGAGCCGCGTGCGGAACACATCCCCCATATAGATGAACTCGGCCACTTCGGCCTTGAGCGTGTGGGCATCCGGGCCGAGGCGCTCGCGATTGACCTCCACCCGCTCTGGCCGGATGGAAATCGTTGTCCGCTCCCCGGGCTGGGTTACGTTCACGGGCTTGGCGTCAATCAGATCGCCATTGTCGAGCTGCACCAAAGCGATGTCATTCTTGATCTCTTTGACCGTGCCGCCCAGCGTGTTGTTCTCACCAATAAACTGCGCCACGAAGCTGTTTTGCGGGCTTTCATATAGTTCATCCGGCGGGGCGATCTGTTGGATGCGGCCATCGTCAAACACGGCCACCCGGTCCGACATGGTCAGCGCCTCGGTCTGGTCATGGGTCACATAGACCGTGGTGATGCCGAGCGAATGCGCGAGATTTGTGATCTCAAACTGCATCTTTTCGCGCAATTGTTTGTCGAGGGCACCGAGCGGCTCGTCCATCAGCACCAATTCTGGCTCAAACACCAATGCCCGCGCCAGCGCCACGCGCTGCTGCTGACCCCCGGACAATTGCGCGGGACGGCGCCCGCCAAAGGCCCC
>ERZ1740070.1020-NODE-1020-length-18046-cov-9.298760_pt1 | contig 18046 bp, 14 predicted proteins | sample MGYA00581734_ERZ1740070 | MGnify/ENA primary metagenome ERZ1740070 (study PRJEB43018, sample SAMN04849744) | marine metagenome | isolation source: floating plastic debris | place: Pacific Ocean | collected 2008-09-01 | study: EMG produced TPA metagenomics...
TCATTTTTTTTTTTTTTTTTTTGTTTTATCTTTTTTTTGTCTCTTCCTCCCTTTTGTTATTTTTTTTTTTTTTTTTCCTTGGCTCCCTTCCCTCCCCTCCCCGCCCCACTTCCCGGGGGGGGCGTAGTTCGTATTTACCAGATCTTAGTACTTAAATATCTAATTACGATGACCCAAAATCACAATTATTTTTGGGCAAAAGTCAATTTATGTAGGCTACTTCCAAAACAGTGAAGCCCCCCAGTGCAGAATGGCCGCAGAATATGCTATAATTAAATGTATGCTGATTATGGGCATTTTTTTTGGGAAATTTTTTTTGGGTTTTTGCACTTATGGCGTAGTGTGAAATTCGATGATGGAACCGCCAGAAACTGGTCCTGTAAAATATAAGAGTGGTTGTGTGCAATATTCACTTGTACTGCGGTGATAATTGATTTTCTGTTAATTCTCTCTCCTAGTCTCCCTATATTCATCGGACAGACATTCTATTGGAATAATGATTTCGTGCCAGCAGTTGACTTCGCATCAGCCGCTGTTTCCAGGCCTGGCTTGTCTGATTGATTGGGGTTTGGAGCAGTGGGCATTTGTCTTTCTTCTATCATTTCTGAAGCAGCTATTGATTTATCTGCAGCAAGCAAACAACAGGGCTTGAGGATTGGCCATCAGCTGGCGTTGTTCTGCCGTGGGGAGAGGACATGCTCCAGTGACTACTGCACCTAATACTACAGCTGCTACATTCTTCATTCTGTCATAGTCTCAACCGACTGATCGTGAGGGACAAGCTCTTGTAATTCACTATAATAATCGCTAAGTATTGGCATAGTGCTTTCAGCAATTACAGCATTCATTGGCTCTTTGTGCTTGGGAAATAGCTATCTATCCTGGTCTCTGGTTTCATCGACGTTGCTTACATCTATACTTCATCGTTCAACAGTTGGCTTCATTGATGCTGGTATTTTGTCATACTAATCGCTACCTAGCACATATGACCTACTCTACTTTGCAATCACTGAGCCAATTTACACTTCAAGTCACAGGGGATTCGTTCCAGCTGGCTACAGTGCTCTTCACTCTGACAAAAGGAGTCTTTCTGGTATCTGTGATAACATCCTTCTTGATAGATCTTCAGTATACTCAACATACTGGTACTGGCTGCATTGGAAGGATCTAACGGCATTACTTGCGTGGTATGATGTGATAGATGTAACAAACATCTATTTTTCTCTTTCTTGATAACAGGCTTCAGGATGAAACAGGGAGATCAAAGTTTTGGGATCGTTGGCATTGCATCATCCAGAAAAATTAACTTTCAGTCATTTATTATACATAGTAATTAAATACAGCCACCATAAGTTTTTATGGTGTTCCTTAACCCAAAAAAGTTTGTGTGAGCAATTATTGCTGGAGGGTTGGGTAGATAGAACGTCCAGTAAAATTATTATAGGGCACTCTTTCTCTGGCTAATATGTTTTGCTTACAAGACCATCTCGTTGCTGAATCGTACTGCATTTTTTTGCCATCCTACAAGCTGATAAGCATTCTCAACAAGAACCTTATATATTTGTTCTAACAGCTTGAGATAAGAAACCTGTGCTGTGTTGTCAGCTTAAACAAGACTGTAACCGTCTCCCTCATCTGTCAGATTAGATGTGCCAGTCTGTGTTCTGTGCTAACAATAAACCATCTCAGTACAGGCCACAGCCGCATTGCTGTACAGATAGCAACAGGAAACATTTTGCCTGGCTTGGCATCCTTATCTGCAGTGGAGTTTGCACTGGCCGGGATGAGGGTATTATCTTTAGAATCAATGCCATTTACCAGGTCTTTATCAAGGACGTGGTGTGGAGCCACTGCGGCTGCTGGCATCCGAGAAGTCGATAGTTACAGCCAGGTGTTGCTGGCTGGATGGGGTTACATCATTACAAAGGTTACCATATAAGCTAGAACTTAGTATGTGCTGTAAGTGAGCACCAGCAATGATATAAACGTGGCATTTTTTGTTCTGTTGCAGGTTTACCGAGTCATGCTTTTAGCAGAAACTATTACTGCAGATTCTGTTCTTTTAACACAACCAAATCAAAGGTACATCTATACCACTTGGTAGACGTTCACGGAGTCGACTACAAAATATTTTCCTGTGACAGATGTGATTACGCCAGCAGATGGAAATGCAAGGTGGGTGCTTCAAATGGAATATTGTATCGGCATTACAATGTATTGATTGTTTTTCACTTTATAATGGCTCTCCGGTGAGTTTGCCTAAAGTGCATGCATTTGACCTCATGTCACTCTTGCTTTTCTGGTACTCTTGCTGTAATGCAGTGCGCTGTCTTCTCCCTGTGCTTTCTACCGCAAGGTTCAGTTCAGAAACAATAGTCTTCATAAGGTCACCCTGTGCATAGCGTAATGTTCTGACAGCATTAGTTTTGGTTACCGTTCCGTATTTCACCAAAACAGCGGTCTGAACATCTTAACTGCGCTGCCAAGATCTGAGGCAGCCGGATTGGTGCCATACAGCACTGGTTATTCTGCTGCACATCAATATTAATTATTTTGGATTACCGGCTTGGCAAAGGATCTGGAAACAATTGATTTATTCAGACTCTGACACAGGAGAGCTGAAGCGCTTCTTCACTTCACAATGCACCAGGTGGTCTTAATGTAATCCATACCTAATTTGTTTGAGAGTCTCTCAGCTTATAAATGGTGATTATGTGTTTGTAATGTATGGGATGAGAGAAAGAGAGGCAAGAGAGTGTGGCATGTTGCGCTGGTTAGGTTTCCCCTGAGCTACTTGGCAGAAAATTAATCAATACAGCTCAGGTTATCGAATAAGCAAATATAAGCATCTTGTTTGATCAAAAGGAACTGGGTTTGACACGATAGAATTTCTCAAAGGCAGGGTCAGGTTTATCGCTATGTTATGTCAGCTCCGTAGACCTTCTAATCTGAAATTGCTCTGCATGACTCTTGTTTCGCTGGTGTTCGCAGAAGCACTTGAAAACTAGGCCTGTCTGATAAGAACTACAGGAAACCTCGACTTCATTACACTTCCTGTCATTTCCATTCATCAATCCTCACTTTGCAACTCGTCTGTAATTTTTTATTCATTGCAGGCGCGGATGTTTGCTTTTTCTTTAGACGACTTCACACCTCAAGTTGCTTTTTCTTAGCAGATGTTGCAAGACAAAGAGAATAGATAATGGGGCAATTTTTTGTGGCTTTCACTTATTAACAATTCACATGGCAGGATCTGCCTGTATTCATGGTTTCCTGTGAGAGCTCTTCATTCCCTCTCACATTGACCAGTTTCAGGCGCTGAGTAATTGGTATCTGCTATGCTGTAATTATTCACTAGGGCCAAGGGAATAATTATGGTGTGTAGAGAATTTATTGATGGTTGGAAGTGGTGGAATGGAGCTTGCTTTCAATTCTCAGCAGCTATACCAGACATTATTAGCTAGAGGCTTCCAGATTGCATTGCAGAAAGGTTTCCAGTCCAGTGAATATTCTGAATAGAGGAATTGTACTCTTTCTCGTTATCCTACAAGCCGAATCAAAATCATCTTATTGAGGCATGCTGGCGCTGGACCTTCTAGAATTACCAAGCTTGCGCTTTGTCCCAGTCATATGAATCTATACTATTCTTTTATCCCCTTCGTGGATTGCATGGCAAACATAATCATCAAAGATGCCAGTTCTGCTTCGCTACAATTGGTTGTCTGTCTTCCATTCACTGTGTATGGAAATGTCAACCTTCAGTAAACAATTTAGAGTGGGTCGTGATGTTTATGGCACAGTAATTGAGTTGTGATCAAGGCGTCCCTCCTCTCTGATAAACACAGTAAGATAACCCACAGTGTTTAATTTCTATTTTTTGTAGGTTATTCGTCACCGTAAAATGATCCATAAGATCAACGAGCCAAAGTTTGAACCAGAAGTGCATGACAGCAGAAGTCAGACAGGAAAGAGACCCCCACCCGCAGTTCACTTACAGCAAGCTCAGGCACAAGCTCAGGCTAACCTATCCAACAACAACAACACTAAACCAACTCCAGACAGCCGCAACAAGGCAGCTTCCAACCAAGCTCAGGTGGCCGCTGCTGCAGCAGCATTCTTGGCCGCACAGGCTCTGCCTACAAATCTACCTACATTTGTACCACAGTTTGCTCAGTCACAGTTGGCGAGCCATCCTATCAACCCATTCCTGAATCAGACGCCACCCGGCTTACCGCTGGTGAATAAACCTACAGACAGACACAGTCCATCCATTGGCAACATAATGTCATCGCCAGCAGCTGTCAAACATGAGGAGACAAAACCATCGTTCCTGTCATCTCTGACAAGCAAGACCACCCCACCATCCTCCTCGTCTGCCGAGGGGGGACAATCGAGGTATTATTAAGTTATAGTTTTATTCCTTTGCATCATTCTGGTAATTACAGGCAGTGACATTTGATGGTCATAATTTAGTGATCTGTATCCATGGGAAGGCAGGAAATCATAAATTCCTGTGCTAATTTCTGGTTATTTACACTCTTGACTAAGCATGAGAAAACTGTGAGATCTGTGATTCTTGACTACCAGGTAAAATAAGAATACGTGTGTAGGCTAATGAAGCAAATGGTTCCATATTCTCATCAAAGGATATATCGTACATTTCATGAGTAAACCAACCAAGTCAACCACTATAATTGTAAAATTTCTTGTTATATTGTTTAAACACTTCTCTCACGTTTGATGTTGGGTTTTATCAAACCTGCTCAGAATCTCTGTCTTGGCTCCCCAAAATAAGAAAAGTGTGCATACTATCCATAGCGGAGGCAAGCAAAGCCGGGCTGACCATATTTTGTGTTTATTGACTATCGCTGGAGATTTAGAGCATCTTATGAATGGGTGAAAGGACTAACACCCATTAGGAATGTTAATAGGGTTTTTATTGATTTTCAAAATTTTTTCCAGCTCGTTTATATGCCGGGTTGTCTTTATCTCCTTTCTTATTCAAGTCCTATCCGTGGCAATCTTCCTTTTGTTAGCTTCTCCCATTTGTCATAATTATCTCTGTATAATCTGTGATTGCAGGAGAAAGCAAAGAAAACCACAGAATGTAATGAAGGTAGTTAGAGATGGAGATAATGAGATATACCAGAGCTCCAGACCGGAGAAGGATACAGGTCTGGAAATCAGCTCAGAACCAATAACTGAAACTAAACCTAACCATGAGGAGGAACCCCAACCGCTATCTGGTATGTGATATAAATATGCACTATCATGGTAGAAGCGGTGTTGCATAGTTGGCTAGGTTTATCTTACTGGTTACCTCTGAGTTCTATTTAGCCAACTGAACCCATCTGTCTTTATCACATATGATGGTCAACCAGACTGGTTTAGCTATCAGGTAATAAAACCTCTCTGCACACCATTAACCCATTCGGAGTTATCCTCTATGATTTGAAATTATTGTTTACAAGCTGTCTTATAATAATAGCACATTAACACTGTTGAACTTACTATCAGCATTGTGTTTTTAGGTTACTGTCCTTGAAATCTATGTTATTGCCCTAGAATAGATCATAATAACCCTTTATTATAACTCAGCATTGTTCTCAGTGTCATATTGTTCACTCTGTGTCAATATTTCATTCAGTTTCTCTGCTGCGCAGCTCTAAAGCCTCAGGCACTTATCTGTGGAGCATAACATTATCATCTCTGAATAACCAACTCTCTCAGCCATAAAAAATTGCATAATTTGGCCACAGGGATGCCAGAGAGAGTGAATGGCTGATTTCTGCAGTCCTTGCTAATCGAGTGGCATGTTCTCAGTGTGTTTGTTTGATCTGCTCTTCTGTCATGGGAACCAAGAATGTTTGTCTCCAGCTAATGCTATCAATCAATGGCAGTCATTGAATGATTGGTGGTTCTGTCCTATCTATGATGAGAGCTACGTCTGGTAGAACTATTACCATGGTGTTTTACTTATCTCTGCCATGGAATCTGCTATCATTAGTTCCAGTCACTCTACATCTGACTGACATACCATTATATTCCACAACGACTGAGATTTGTGTCTGTATGTGTATGTGCTGAAAATTTGGAACAGTTACTTGGCAAGGAGGAAGAATGCTCTGGAATTCTTATAATGTTTATGGGTGGCTGCATTATCAATTGGAGTCACGCCAGTAGTATCATTACGTAAGTCTAATGCAGAAAATTCAACCCTCCATGCAGATGTACTGGATCTGTAGATGGTAGTCAATTTTAGAAACTGATTTTCCATTTTCATGAAGTGCTTCTGCACCCTGCCTGGTCCTCTCCTCACAAATTATCAGACCCAAAAATCTAGGTGTCCTTATGTTGCAAAGTCGGGCTTTTGTGTAAAGGTATTTTGTCATTATTTTAAACTTCCAGTTATGATTTCGCTACTTTTCTGGCTGCTCAGTCAAACCTGTTTCCTGTTCAAGCAGTTAAATCTTTTACTTGTACACTGTAGTCATAATGTGCAACTCTACGATTAAAAAAAATGTCATGCGGTTTCTCTCCAAATCCAGGATACTTCAGTCGCCCATCATTCACATCTCATCTGTTTGGTGGTGTCATCGGTTCAGAGAGGGGAAGTATTCTCACATTTTCCGGCATGCAACAGATCAGCTCCTCCCCTTTTAACATCTCTCGTCAGTCTCCTATAGCTCTTGTGATCTGGTGGCATACCTACTCTTACAGGGAAAGCGTACTTTCCAGATTTATTTTTAAGACTTGTAGGCACTTTTCGGAAAAATATCTATGGCAATACATTTTCAAAGCACACCATGGACTAGTCATCAGGGGGATTTTTTTCTGTTTTAGTGTTGTCTAGATTTTCTGGTTGCTCATGGTCCTGAGATTTTGTTTCCAGCTATCTTGTCCTCCTTCTTTGACTATTTTTTTCGTCTTGTTATCCCAATCCTCTAACGATGTCTCGTACAACATCAGTGATCAGCACTGTCGGAGTATGATCACCAACAGCATGATAAGATAACTCTGGCTCAAATAAAAGTAATTGATTATCATGGATGAACATGCATTTGTTGTAATTTTGCTCATTGCTTTATTGTTTTGATTGACAGATTTATTTGGTGGCGGTTTAGATGACAGTAATTCTGGTGGTATACTTAGTGGACCCGGCTGGAGGCGTCGGCTCATGCCTAAAGCTGTGGCCGTCACCAGTGCAAATGAGAAACAGGGCAGCCCACCAGACAAACAACCCAGCCCCACCAAGACATCTCCTGTCAATAGTAAGTCCAATCAGTTAGTGGTAAATCTGTGTTTTTCAAAGAACCAACCGAACCAAACATATCTCAGGTTTTTATTCTGTAGCTAAGTGAGTTTAATGTTACCTACAACTGACCAAATACATGTGGTATTTTATACCATGTCCCACCACTTTTTGCTTGTAGTTTGTCATTTGTTTTCATCTCAGTCCCATTGCTAAACAGTCTATGAATTGCAAATCATAAATAGTATAGAGATTTTGGACAAGATTCTCTTCCCAGTTTCATAATCCAAACTGTGTCGCTAAGGATTTTAAGTATGGGTTTTCCGTGATTCCGCGGGTCATTTTCTAAGAAAGCTTCACTTTGGTTGCCAGTTTTGCACCTCCAGCATTCTTGTGTGATATTTGGACAATTTGTTCTTTCAACATGATTGTCGTCGTAGTAACATGATACACACACTTTCATTGGTTTGATGGTATTTAGGCTTTTGTCATGTAAATATACGTCCAAAGTGAGCATTCCAAACGCTACTTTATGAATTTGCGCTGGTTTTGTGTAAATCAGCTCTTTTCAGAAAGCTTATGGAATTGTTCTCCTACAATACATGAATATGTAGATCTTGAACATGTAAATCAAATCGATAAGAATTCAGTTCTTGATGACTTTATCTGTATATGTGTGATTTTTTAGATGTACTGAAGCCGAGTACTTCACAGCTTTCTATATCTAGCAGCGTCAGTAATAACAGTAATCCTGACACACAGGGGCTCAACTCCTCCAGTATTGAAGATGATGATGTAAGGGTACGTCTACTTAGATACTTCTGATACTGTGCAGGGTGAAGAACACAGGCCCCCAGCAGGCCTAGTATGCTCCCTGGATGTCCACAAGTAAAGTTACAAACGGGGCGTCTAGGGAGTAAACAAGGCCGCAGGGGGCCTGTGGTGAACTGTATGCCATTATGGTCCAGCCATATGTGTAACATATGACTGGTTGTGTTCCAGGAACCTGGCTCACCAATAAAAGAAAATGATCCGTACACGCATATTGGAGTCACATGACTGACAAATATTTGGGATAAACACTATGTGAACATTTTGCAGTTGAGTTGAGATCTTCACATTTCATTGCTATGCAAAACTGTTTTTGCTAGGGATTTTTTATCCTTGGTTCTAAGAAGCAGATTCTTCCTTGTTATACACTAGTTCCTGGAGGTTATCCATCCCCGGTATTACCATTTATGTATAATATCAGATTGCTTGCTCAGTTCTTCATTCCTCATCTGCCAAATTTAATATCAACAAACGATCATAGTTTGTATCATATTGATACATGTAGGAGGATGTTCTGGCCATGGCCAGCTGCTTAGTCCACCATTCTAAATTCTCACCACTTGTGCATTTTGGTTCCTTGATTATCATTATCAGGAGTCAATTGTATTCAAAGAAGTGTTAATTAAACAAGGAAGGACTCATAATGATGCCATTTGAAACAGCTTGGTCTACATTTCCTGGAAATACCGTGGAGGAAATATCAACCAAATCTGGAGATGCCAAAGAATCTCTGTTTGCATTTATCTCAGTTGCAACACCCAGATTGATTCATTAATGGCTTGATTTACACGGGAAAAATCTAGGTTTACTTATTGCAGTATACAGTTATTAAGAGCACAACCAACTACGCTATGCTGGTGTGTGGTTAGATAATACAGTGTATGAAGTTGGGTAAACATAGATATGGGTAATTCAATGATTTGTTTCCTTGTTGTCACACAATCTTACAGTGGGGGGATGCCAACTTCTGTGACTGTCATCAAGGAATGTCGAACTTGCCAACTTAGTCAAGGAATTGATAAAACTTCGTCACCACAGATGAAAAGAACAGCAGCAAAGCCCCCCATCTTTTTTAATGAGTCAGGCCAGCAAGTCTTTTCTTGGTCTTATCAGAAGACCTGCTTCATTTTATATCAAACTTGTTCTCGGCTTGACTGCCAAATAATTACGTAAACTATAAATTTTACTTAGTCACTTACTCTTTACTCATCTGTATAGGATAAGAACGTCGAGGAGATAACTATCGATGATGAGCCACACTTCAGATGTACAGCCTGTAACTTTATCAGTAAGTTCAGATGGAAGACAAGTAAACACTTCAAATCAAACCACAACTCCAGCAAACAGTACAGCTGTAATGTCTGCGAGTTCTCTACTGCTAACAGAGTGGACTTCTTCAGTCATAAAGCTACTCACAGCTCCCGAGTAAGTATAACAAACTTGTACGCTCCTACCGCTTACCATTCTCTATGTTGTAAAATCCTCAACTCCTTGTTTAGAATTCCTGTGTTTTGAGACAATAAACACATATTCTTGTTGTTGTATGCATCGAAGGTATGAGGTACCTTTCCTGATCTCCGTTGCAATAATGACTAGTCTGCATCTAATGTACATATATGTAATACATTTTATTAAACCAACAAAATCCTTTCTGCCTCAGACATAGTTAATTGTGATTGGGTATTTTCACCTTAGCCAGAGTTTATGAATTATCCACCACCATATGGGCGATTTGCTCATCCAATGATGGTACAGCAGGTAAAATATACTGACAATCATTAACTTATTCTTATTATAACCTGCGAATGTGCACACCTGTGTGACTTTGTTTGCTCTGACCCTTGGAGTTATTTCCTCCTGTAATAGAAGAGGATAACTCCAGAGGCAATCGTAAAACTTGGTTTCTTGTGAACTGATTTCTGTGACTTCAATATTTGGAAGTTATTAATGTAAAATAAGTGTGAAATGAGGTTGTTGTGCTAGCTAATGGCATGGTGTGAATATATACTAGTTTTTTCATGTTTTACATCACAAATTGGTGCTTCAATAAGTAGTTTCTTGTTTCCTAACTAGAATTAACTTTTTGTCAATAAAAAACCAATAATATAGTCAGATAGTTGATAATATATCTACCTATATACCTTTCTCACTAATGTGGTAGCATATTAATGTTTTATAACCTGAACTTACTGTTACTTACAGCTATTTGTAATCATGCTCTATTAGTCCTGAACTTCATACATTTGAACACCGCATGATTGGTTTGGTATTTATCTAATTCCATATTCCTGTGTGTATCCAGATATGTTTTTACTGCTTTTTGGGATATTATGTCTTTTAAACCAGCTACTGGTATCATATTTTACAGGGAATGCACAAATGTGAGGAATGCGGGTACATTGCATCTAGCAAAACTAATTTAGACCGACATATGCAGAACCATCGCTCTAACAATCCTATCAAATGCCTGTACTGCAGCTTCTCATCAACCGGCGAGGCAGCAATACAGCGTCACATGGCGGAACATCACGATCAATCAGAGATACCCATTGCCATGAGGAAACAATTCCCTCAGACCTCTGAAATGGACACAGAGAGTCAAGATGAAGGTTTGTTTGCTGCTTGTTCGTGCTCTATGCTCTGTAGTGTAAATATGTGTATGTGCTTCAGCCAGCTGGCTTTGGAAGGCTTTAGGCGCCTTGGTATGTTGAAGTAATTGGCGGATATACACAAATTACAGAATGAAAACCTCTTGTACATGCAAAAATAAGCTGGCTTTGAAACAATACTGAAGGCAAAACAAAGGAATAGTGTCTCTCAGCATGCGCTCTATCTAGTCTGTAATGGCACACTGTATTCGTAGTTGTCTGTCCGTCGTTCCACCTTGTATGTTCCTGTTATTTAGAGCAAACAACTCCCACCATCGCTCATGGTTTATGCTGGGTTATACTATAAAATGTGAACAAGAATGATACTAAAACTCTTGTCTATCTGTCTGCTGCTTTCTGGAACTTTAAACATGTAATTCCAAAGGATCAGTGCCCATGATTGATCAATGTTATATGCAGCGCTACTGTATGTGTTACGTATCAAGCTCTTGAATCCCTGCCCATCCCATGAGAATGATAACCAGCCTTGAACTGCTCACAATATCCTAGTGCTCAGTTAGCCATTACTTCCAAAGCATCTCACCATGTGACACTCTCCTCGTGGACATATGGACATGTATTCGAATGTTGGGCCTATTATTGAAAAAAAACCCTGAAGTCAGGCATAGGAAACCTGTATGTAAAATATGGAAGCAATGGAATATGGAGAGATGCTTTGCCGCTAGCTATTAGGAGAATTGAGAGGCTATGTCTATGTGTAATGCATGCTGGCACAGCATTGACACCTGGTTGATGGCTGTATTCTGATAGGAATGGTCAATGGTGATGGGGAATTTAACTGTGAGCTGTGTGGCTATACGGCTCGAAACTGGAGTAAAATGAAAGAGCATATGATCCGACACTCCGAAGGCACGCCATTCGCATGCTCCTACTGTGACTCTAAATACAAACGACCTGCAGACTTGAACCGCCACCTCAAAATCAAACACAACACATGTCTGGCTGACATTGGCCTGGATGGCCCTACGCTCAAGGGCGTCATGGGATCCTTTCCCGGTTCAGGTAAATCAGTGATGAGCAAGCAGTCACCAATTATAATTGCTTCCTCTTCGTGTTTTGTCTTCTGGATACAAAAGGTTTTGAGTTTTAATGATGACATGATATGTGTTATGCATGAGCTTGTTACACCCTGTGAGCGCTGCTTCTCCCCTCCACCCCTGGCAGCGATTGCAATGACAGTAGCTTTCCCCCTCTACTATCATATGAATGGCTCGCTCTCTCCTCCTATCTGTCATACTCCCCTCCTGTTGTTCCTATATGTGTAATATTCAGCCTTTGTTCTTGAAACTTCCTGCTAAATCTAGAAACTCCCCAAGGAAGTTAGCGATGGTACAGGGTCGTATATTTTGTCCTGTGCTGAAACTATTCGTATGGATACAGGTGTTGATGAGATGGGAGGCTCAGGAGACGGATCAGGTGTGAAGAGACCGTATCCAGCTATGGAGGGCGGTGTAGGTGGTGACAGTGATACTGATGATCCTAAGAGATTGTGTATAGATGAGGAAGGAGGAAATTTACAGTGTCCTCGATGTAGTTATGTAGCTAAGTGGAAGAGTGACTTGGAGAGGCATATGAAGGTCAGTCCCTTACTTGTCATGTGCCTTACATAGGAAATACATGTATCCGGATTTTCATTCATTCACATGAATATATATATTTTAGACCTTCTTTCGGCAAGGAATACTTTTGCACCGTTTGTAAACTATGTTGGGCTTGTATTTTGTTGCCGCACAGGTTCTGATTGTGCGATTTGAGGATCATAGTTGTTACAAGTTTTGTTGAAACTTGTCTACTATCCTACTGTATCCTGTTTATAACTGTTGAATATTCTAACAAAAGATTGATATTATTATCTGACTTAGCAGGTACATTCTGAGGAGAAAAGATTCGGTTGTAACATCTGCTTCAAGTCGTACAAGTACCAGGGTGACCTCAATGTTCATATGAGAAAGTCACACGCAGCAGGACATATCAGATCACCGAAACAGTCTAACGGTGGCTCGTCGGGAATGAACATGCCTCCGTCTATGTCTAAAACTCCTCCTCCCAATGTTCAGGTGCTCTCTAATGAGGTGTGTGTGTGCATGTGGTGTCATTGCTGTGCAAGCTTCTATCCCAGGAACATTGATATGTATATGCCGCTGTTGTGTTGATATTAATTTGGATGGGCTGTTGTGATCGACCATCAACCTTTCAAATACTAATCTTAGTGAACATGTTTTTATCTTCATGTGCAACATGTTACCACAGAATTTGTGTTGTGTCAACCCACACCATCTGGATGATGTGACAACTGCTTGTTGGATTGTCATTTTTTTCCAGTAGATAATTATTTCCTGAGAATAACTTGTTCAATACCAGCTCTTTTTTCCAGGTCATAGTCAATATGAGTCATGCTGCCATAGTGAACCCGTTGGCTAATCTAGGTCCACCAATGTTCCCAATGTCAGCCAATCAGCAGTCATCTAACCCTCATCAGTCACCTCCGGAGTATTCTATGCCACCACAGCTGACTAGCGCTCCTCAGATGCCAATGCTGAAACCCGCTCCTAATCTGAAGACTGCTATCAGTAAAACTGGTGCTGTCCCCGGCATCACTAGTGCCAGAGATGTCAAACTCAACTCTGATGGTAAACCAATCAAGAAAGGAGAGCTAGACCCTTCTACCATGGTGCATGTGCCTGGAGGTATACCTTTACTGTTAGCCTTCTGGTTACTAAATATATATTTAGGTCTGATTGTCAGTTGTCACCAGGAAGAGAAGAGAGCACAATCACACGTGGCATACTTGCATCTGGTCTATGCCATAGATTTGAGATTACGCCGTGGTGATAGACCAATGTTTGTGCGAGTTTATTTATTTCGTTGTTAGGCATCCTTTTGAAAGACAATCTGTTTTATCAATATGATTTGCATATACTTTTATTGTAGGCGAGTTCAAATGTCTGAACTGTCGTTATGAGACCAATTTTAAGTCGCACCTAGACGCTCACATGAGGTTACACCCTGAGAAACCGTTTCATTGTAAGTTCTGTAACTATGCCTCCTACTGGAGAGGTGACACCAAGAAACACATCGAGAAGAATCATGCGGATAAACTACCAGAGGGTATCAACCCATATAACCTAGTAGAGCAAGTGTTTGAGGTAAATAAAGCAATAGGTTGGTCACCTTTCTAATAAGTACTGTGGTCAGGGAGCATGTAAAACTGTTTCCAATTTTAGGAAGATTGCATGATGCATTTAGTGTCTTTAACCATAATCAGGCGATGCAATCAAAACATTTGAGTTTCAAGGCCAAATTTGTTGTTACAGGAGGCTGTAAGAAATAGCCCTCACCGACATAAACCTCTGCCTGATGTGCACAACCTACCATCTAAGTCTGATGCCAAGATTGATAAGGGACGTATCTGGACGCCCCCAAATCAGGTTAGCAAATCTAGAGAAGGAACCCCAGCACCTGCAGAGCTGAAGATTCCCTCCCTCAGCACCACAACCTCCAGTCTCTCTCCTTCCAGCGGAGTCGTGAAACATCACGGCACAAAGAGTAAGGGTAAGATAGGTGTGCCGCTTCAATGTGCAGGGTGTGGCATGACCTATTTATTCGTACTTAGTATAACCATTGTTGACATGCTAATTACCAACAACTGTATAATTAACTGTACGGTGAATACTAACTCCGCCCTGAATATGGTGTTGTGTTGATATATCATAGTGCCATGGTGTGTTTTGTGCTCTCAATTGAATTACCTATCTGCTCTTAGCAAAGGAATCAAGTTAAGTTGGCTGATTTGAGTAAAATATGGCGCCAAACCGGATTTTAAGCATGCCAGTTTTATTTGCTGTGCAATGGCCTGATTTGTAATGATGCTAGATGCAAGTAAGCCGTCGATGGTTTCATGATTAACCAGCAACGCCTGTGCGTTCAGTTAGTCATACATTAGCATGCTCTCTTGCAGAAGAAGGGGGTAATGGCCAGCAGTCTATTCAGTGCCCTCACTGTAACTACAGTACTAGCAGTGAATCCAGACTCAATGCTCACATGGCTACACACTATAACCTCAAGATATTCAAGTGCCCTGAATGTGGTAGGTGATCGCATGTTGATATTTTACATCTTGGCTGCTTGAAAGCTGGAGTTTTGGAACACTAAATAACACTTCTACTGAAATATCTTGCCCTGACTAAGCCGAATAGATGCACAACTCCATGCTATGCGAGTGTTTCCCTCAGTAATGACGGACACCTGACCAATAGAGTTTATCAAGAGCCATTTTTCATTGACTACTTGACCACCTTGTTCACATCGACATCTACACTGTACTGTTTATAATGCATGTATACGATAATCACTCATCTATAATCCTAATGTTTCAGGTAAGCGAGCTAACTGGAAGTGGGATATACAGAAGCATATGAGAACAGATCATCCCGGTAAGCCTGAGAATGTGATTGTTATGGATACAGTAGAAGCCAGAGATACGCTGGATGAGTATCTGAAGCAGCACCCGGAGCAGAGAGGCAAACCCAAGATTGGTGTCTCCCCTGATTACAGACCTGAACATTGGCCTAAACCTAGGGTAAGATTTCATATTATTAGATAATTACCATAATTTATTAGTTTGTATTTCTTCCATGCTATCGTACAAATGTTTTCTGAAGCACATTCTTTTGAAAACCCATACATAAGAAGCACTAATTACGATGCCAAAATATTGGCCAAAAAGACCAGAAACACACATGTGTACAGAGTCAACAACGGTTTGTCTTAACTGCACATGACTTTCTTTCTATAGCATATATTGTTCTATATGTGATGTTGTGGCTCTTTTTTGAAAAAGCAAAATATCATATCATCGCTATTATGCCATTATGCTGTATAACCTGGTTTACTTCTCAGCAGGATATGACATCGAGTTCTAAGACTACGAGCATCCGTCCGTTCAGATGCTCCATCTGTGGTCGTCGTAGCAACTGGAAGTGTGATATACGTAAACATTACAGACAGGTGCATCCTGGGAGACACGATGCCAGAGTAGAGCTCATGACTAAAGAGGAACTGCTAGAAGCTGGTAAGATAATTCCCATGGTGAAACCTTGGAATACTGCTAGTCTATGTGGCTCGTTTGAAATTGATATTATAGTATAAGCAGTTGATGATTGAATCGTATAGTTCCAGTCATTGTTTCCCTATACCAACACCCATTCGATGTCTATGAGACAACCCTGCTGGATATGTATATTCAAATCAGCGTATCTACAATCACCATTCCCCACATCTAGAATCATTGTGCAAGGCTTGATTTACCAGCATTTCAAGCAACTCAAAAAATAGCATAACTAAATTGGAGTTGTCCTCCTTATATCAATGGGCGGACAACTCCCTGTGAGAAGTATTAGCCTGCATACCTACAATTGACTTGATACAGGTGAGAAGGAGGAAGATGTGGACCAGCACTATCCTGAGATGAAGAATGGTAAACAGATTGTTGGAGGTTCAAAGCCATTCAAGTGTTCATTGTGTGGTAAAAACTCCAGATGGAAATGGGATGTAGCTAAACACATAAAGATGGTACACAAAGGTTTGTAAGCATGGCCTACAGTTTGATAGCTTACATTTTTGTTTGTTTCATTGGATTTCCAAGCTAAATTGAATGCTTGGCCAGATTGTGTAATATGAGTTTCAATTCACACCATAGAAAGATATACTGTTGTTCGTTTGCTTTATTTAGTTCAGGTGCCGTGGTTCCAACTACACGTAGTTTTATTGATGTGAGAGTTTAAGTCTGAGTGTTGGTAAAATTCGTAAGTCAGATTATTAAGAATAACCATCTATTTGTCTGACTTTCTGTTGAGCAGGTGTGGAAGCACATATAGTTGAGGATGATGATGCTGCCAGCTCTACAGGTGCTGACAATGATCAGGCAAGTGTGGACTCGGATCCTGCCACACCTGATACTTCTATTACTGATGGCGAGGGAGAAAACTCCTTAACTCACTCACCGAGTCTGATGAAGTCTAGAGCTTCTCCTGATATCACACTGAAAGCCAAGCCTAACGGACCCAAGATCGGTAAGCTATATGCTTTTGTGTCAAATTTTGATGAAACTAGTTTTTTCTAGCTTTTACGTTACAGAACATGGCAAAGCTCTGTATGTTGTTTGATGCACAGCTCTTGTTTTGTCGCTTCATGATTCTGTTGTCTCTTGTTTGTTTACTAATCTCTGAAATGCATCATAATCACCTCCCCTTGTCTGTGTATCCTACGCATGTGTGCTTAGTTGTCTGATTGGAAAATCTAAATTTGCATCCTCTTGATTCAATTACGAATTTCTAGATTCGCATGCCATCTTTTTTATAACTTAACACATGACGGAAATATTGCTAGTATTTGATTGACTGACATTGTGACTATGATTGTACTAATAATAGCTTCCCATTATAGCCTGGGACAGAGAGCCTGTCCAAGGCTACTCCCGTTCCCAAAAAATGACTTCCTATTGAGCTCTATTTGTAATATAACCGGAATGTCTCTGCTGAGTAGGTCATGTGACCATTCTGCTCAATGACATGTGGTCATGTGGCGTGATCATGTGACTTATCACCTTGTATGTGTGCTCAACTGTCTTGCAGGCTGTTTCCAATGCTCGGTGTGTGGCCAGTTTTCAGAGTTTATGTGGGTTATTAGAAGGCACATTCGCTCATTACACTCGGATAACCCAGAAGCTAAAATATTAGACTTGTCAAACAAAGGAGGTACGCTAAGATGTCAAGTCGCTCCTTGTGTAGCAAATTGTGCTTTCCGTACAAACCCATATTTATTTATTATTTATTTATATGCATCGAAAAAGCAAAAGTGATTTATTTTTTGATAGGAGTACTGTACCCGAGTAACAGTGCAGTCATTAATTAACATAGCTTGTGAGATGTTATAATATAGTCACGTTGCCATTAGACCTCTCCTACCCGTAGCTAAGCTAGTGTATACTAATCATAGCATGGTTTGTGCTTGATTAATTTGACATGGATGGATGTGCGAGTCCATCTGAGCAGTTCATGACCCATCTCCTCTTTCGTACAACAAGTGCTCAGACTTGATGCATGTTTTCTGTAGTAACATTGAGTAGTGAATGCCCCACTAAGCGCTTACCTATTCTAAGCTAAGTAAGCAAAAAATAATGTTATCTTACAAGATGTTTGCTATATAGTTGACAAAATGATCACGGAAAATTTTTAATCATTTCAATATTTGTTCGTACTTGGCAAAAAATAAAACGCATCTGTCATTATTTATG
>ERZ1740070.1021-NODE-1021-length-18042-cov-8.969589_pt1 | contig 18042 bp, 20 predicted proteins | sample MGYA00581734_ERZ1740070 | MGnify/ENA primary metagenome ERZ1740070 (study PRJEB43018, sample SAMN04849744) | marine metagenome | isolation source: floating plastic debris | place: Pacific Ocean | collected 2008-09-01 | study: EMG produced TPA metagenomics...
GATGATCTAACATCAACTGCAAAGCTTTCTGTAAAAGGTAAAAACATGCACGGACTTATAAATGTTATGTTGATGCACACTCATTGGTCTGTTAGCAAGTCGTATTTTATGTTTTCAAAGTTTGTTATTTGGCTGGTAGGAGGCTGCAATGCAAAATACGAATATAGTTTTTATTAGTCAGGTTATTAATAGTGTATTCTATATATCGTTACAGTTGCCCCCAAAATCCATGAAGTACCAGAAGCGCAAACAATCAAATGTGGACAAACTCTGGAGGTTGCTGTGCCGTTTGAATCCTTCCCAGAAGCAAAGGCGACAGTTACGTTTGGAAATGCGCCCATGTCATCCTCCATTCCACATACTGTCAGCGTCGCAGACGATAAATGTGTTCTCAAAGTTCACAATGTGAATAGACCAGATCAATGTGGCACATTCAACATACAACTAGATAACCCTTATGGCTCTGATAATGTGGACGTGAATGTTGACATACACGGTAAGTGATACTGTACTGACATTGTGCTGCATTATGCTATGTTTCATAGACTGTCAGGAACGTACACGGCACTTGTGGGTACTATAGTTACGATTTAGCTTTATATCATGTTATATACATGTAAATGTAGGGCATCACTTATTGTAATGGGTCATTGTTGTCGAAATTATCCCATTAGCAGAAACACATTGCTGCAGTTAGAATCGTGGCGGTTTGTATAATATTGCCATTATTAATATATAAGCTGCTGTGGTCAGGCTGCGGTCAGGCTGCGGCCAGGCTGCATTTCGAGCGTAACGTCACATTGTTAACATATAAGCCACTGCGGTCCATCATATAAAATTCTCTGCCCGCTGTCAGGCTGCGGTTCTAACTGCAGCAGTGTGTTTATACCATATGATATGTTGCCTTTCTCTTATTTCTGCGAGGAACGACCATTAACATGCATTCAAATGCAATTGCTGATTTACTGTATTTAAAAATGGTTTGATGCTAAAAAAAGAGCCAAATAATTCAACCTGGTAATGTAAGCTCTACCCATTCTATGTATAATCTTGTTTCTAGGCACACCATCTGCTCCAAAGGATGTTCATGTTGTGTCATACGGTATAGACTTTGCCGATGTAAGCTGGTCTCCTCCTCAAGATGATGGTGGTACTCCTGTAACCTCGTATATAGTCGAGCGTAAGGACGTCACTCGAAGCTCGTGGATACGAGTTAATGAGGTATCCCGCGACACTCTCACATGTAGAGCCACCAAGCTGGTGGAAGGAAATGAGTACATTTTCAGGGTTTCTGCGGTCAATGATATAGATCAGGGTCCTGCTACAGAGACTACGGAAGCACTCACTGCTAAGTGCCCGTTTGGTAAGATTGTCTAAACGTAGAACCATGTGCCAAGTTGATAAACTACATTACATAATGTTTTTCTTCTCGTATGTTGTTTTTCTCAATAATTGTAAAATACCCGCCAGGTAGCGAGTACAATAACTGGCCATAATTGGATAGCTGTACTGTGTTATAATGACACTTGCAAATGCATGCTCTAAATTGCCAGTACATATAGCTTCACGAATCATTCAATTTAGAAATGTAACCATACTTATGTGACATACATTTACAGTGTCACCGTGCACTCCCACATGTTTTTTATGTTTATGTCTCTGTATCGATATTTACAGATAAGCCAGGTGCCCCCAAAAACCTACATGCAACAGAAGTTAGTGCCCAGTGTGTTGATATCACATACGAGACACCTGATGAAGATGGTGGTGCTCCCATCATTAGCTACATCATTGAAAGACAACAGACTAACAGGTTGTTTTATCAGACTTTTATGCAGATGCTTTTTATGTGGAATGGCTTTGAATTAGTCATCTAGCAAATCCCAGCAACCTCTGATGAGAACCAAAAATGAAAAAAAAACTGTCTGAACTTGGCCTGCATATTCTGGCTGATCTAATGTTGTTGACAAATATTTATATGTATGTCTACCATTCCCATTGTTTTTATGGGACAAAATATAGATGAGATTTAATTATCATGGCGTTACAGAAAACATGGATATTGTTGTTATTGTAGTACACGATGGAGCAAGGTTAACAAGACTAGTACACTAGATTTGTCATATTCCGTTGATGTATATGAAGGATTGGAGTATCTGATTCGAGTGTCAGCTGAAAATGAGGCTGGTCAAGGCCCACCGTGTGAACCAATCGGACCTATCCTAGCTAAAGCGCCTGTCGGTAAGTGTGGAGTATGTGCCACAGAGTGAACTTTGATGAGTCATAAAGAGATACACTGTTTTGCAATATAAAATAGAGAGAACATTTAAAATTTATTTAGTGATATGATGATATTTTCTATTCATAAATCAGTGAACAAAATTTAGTGCGCTATTAATTTTAGGTACCAGTATTTGAAGGGCTTGCTATTCTAAACTGCACTCTCTCTAATACATGCTTAACTTACCCTGTGATGTGATGGCACTGCTAGCTCCATTACATCTATGACATCGGGTGACCCTCTAACACTCTGTTTGGAGATGAACCATGCAGGCAATTTTATACCTATAGGGTGGCTTATTTAGATCAAGGTATCATATTGGTGTGGCCTTAAAAATATACAAAATATTAAACCCAAATTCGTTAAAAAATTTTCTAATTCTCAGCAGAGGAAGGAGCCCATGAAAAGCTGAGTGAGTACGGAAAGATGACAATCTGTGCATGCTGCTATAGTCCTTTCTGCTTTCAATGTTTACAAGAAAATTAATACTTCTTGTTTTTAGTCTCGTTATGTTACTGATTGCCTACCCATGCTAGCAGTGAAGGTGTTGCCAACATGTCAGATACTAATGAAGACATGACTGACTGCTCCAATGTGTGTTGGCTCTGCTCTATGATAATGAAATTTTCTATGCTAGCTTGTGATGACTTAATGGAGAGGAGCTGGTAAAAAATACGGATGTTTATTTTGTCTGATGAGCTATGTTGTTGACGTTTTATGTTTTAATTTTTACTATTCAGTGCCAGTGAAGTATGAAGTACCTCTGCAAGATATAGATGTGCATGAAGGTGAGAAAGCAGTGCTTACTTGTGAGATAAATAAGCCTGATATGAGTGCAACCTGGTGTAAAGATGGTGATGCAATAACTCATGACAACGATAAATACACAATTACAGTAGAGGATTTTACTCACACTCTAGTGATTGATGATTGTGATATTGATGACGATGCGGAATATAGTGTCACTATTGATGACTGCACTTCTGTGGGAAATGTATTTGTTGAGGGTAAGTCTTGCTGTTTATCTTATCTCACATCTCAGCAACTTCATGTGTTTCAATGTGCTGAGTTGGCTATGTTCTGCATAAAATCATCACTCTGCTCGCCTGCCGAGGCAGCTCCATTGCTAGCAATATAAACTGTTGTAATGAGTGCAACAGTAATGTGTACTGGATGAAAATCAGCACTAGCCTAGTTTCTACCATACATGTCAATAGCCACCCAGGAACACTGGCTAAATATGAAAGTACACATACATGTAATGTACCTGTTCGGCCTAATTGGTAATTTCAACTGTGTCCGTGAAAGCTATTCATATCGATAATTGCTAAAGTGAACTGAGTTATCAAATCATTTACCCTTCAGGAATTTAGATTGCGTTATTCCACTCGTTGCAAAATTTGCTAAATTCAAATTCCGCTTAACATTGAATTTTTAGAAATCTTTCAATGATGGCTTATAATAATTGAAATTCAAAAATCAAAATTAGGTTTAACACTATGAATTTGACCATTCTCAGCCAGGTCGCTAATTTAAATTTATTACATGCATATTTTCATCCTGTATGGTCAAATTCTTGACTCTACCAACTGCCTGGACATTATTGTACACACACCAAAATTGTGACCGTTAAAAATCTGATTTTTCTTATATTCTTTTTCTCTTTGGTCTTCTTCTAGAGGACATAGTGGATATAATCAAACCTCTCGCAGACCAAACTGTTAGTAAGATGAACACAGATGTAACTTTCACATGTGAGCTTAACAAACCAAACACCAAAGTAGTGTGGTACAAAGGTAGAACTTCAATATCTGCTGACGACACAAAATATACGATTGGCAATGACGGCTGTGTTTACCATCTTACTGTAAAAGGGGTTAAACCTGATGATGAATCAGACTACACAATGAATGTCAAGGACAAGAAGTCTACTGCAGAGCTATTCATTGATGGTATGTTGTGTACATTCATAGACATACCTTGAGGATTGAAGGAATGTAATTGGTAACTCAAGCTAGTGGTAGTTTTGAAAAAAAGTGTTGCTGGTACACATACTCTGCTTGTAAAAATAGTGAGATAGCCTCGCAGGCAAAACGTTATTAACTCGCATTTCATAAGTTATTAACTATATAAATGCACATGTGCCGCAAACAGCAATCGTTGCCCATGCTGTTCAATATATGGAGTGCCTGAGTCCACCTGAGGGATGTGAGGTATAAATTATTTTGAGAAAATAAAGTTGGGAGATTCCTTACAAAAGATGTAGGATGAATTCTAACCATAAAGCATGTGTTTAGTGGGGTCGAATTAGGGATCCCATCTTCAAGGTAAAATAGCTTATCGACTATGACGGTCAGAAGAGGGCAACACCTTAGTTAATTTATTCATGCAAAATATTCAATATACATGTTGTATGAAATTTACAATATCATTATTCCTAATCATTGAAGTTGCTCCAGAAGTGACCTTTGATGATGAATGGAATAAAAAAGTGATTCTGCGAGCTGGGAGTACAAGAACTTACAAGCTTCCATACATTGGATATCCAGAACCTAAGATAACATGGACATACAACGACGTACCCCATCTACCTGAGGCAATCACTACTTCCGCTGATGACAAAGAGATAGTCATTGCTCTGAAAAATGTGGCCAGAACTGACGGTGGTGTTTACGAGTTAAAGGTATGGATTGTAAGAGATTAAAAACAAGGACATGGTTTGGCAGTAAATACTAGCCATTTTCTTATTCGGGAAACATTGGTTGTATGTAACCATGGATAAACTGTAACACATGATTTGCCCCATAATTTGGTTTATGTAGCTGCTCTTTATGTTTATACGCGTTTTATACTATGGTGTTTGGATGGATTGCTTGTCTGTTCACTGTACGTGACAAAATTATGAAATACTTCTATTCTATAGGTTTCAAATGACAGTGGTGATACATCAGGGAAGTTAGATTTGGAGGTGGTGGATGTACCATCCATACCGAAGAATCTAACTGTTACTGATATAACAGAAGAGACAGTATCTCTTAACTGGCAGGTACCTGAAGACGATGGAGGTTCACAAATCACAGGCTATACTGTTGAGAAAAGGGATGTTAACAGGTGAGAAGAAAAGTCTTTACTGCAAGGCATTGTTTGTTTACAAGAAGTATAATATATTTTATAATATACATGTATATTATGTATTATAATATAAAATATTATATACAGTATACGCAATATGTTATAGATAATAAACCCCTCATCTTTCACTATATCATAATCACTAAATTAGAAATACAAACTAATGGAACTGTAAATGGTATTTAATTTAGCTAGATAGCTCAGAATAGTCATATTCAAGGTATCAATGTACGCACATTTTTATCTTATGTTTTATGAGCAGAATTTAAATTTGGCGAGTTTGCAATTGGAGGAAAAATTGCAAAATTTAAACAACAATTAAAAATTTCTACCAATAGGGTATACAAAAAGAGCTAAGGTATTCTCATCGGCATATTCAATGTGTCCAACCCATAGATATTGAGGTTTCCTCAATGTCCATGGTCCAACCTATCCTCAGTTTGCCAAAAACTAAGGGTGTGGCTGTAAAAAAGTTTCAAATGATTTTTACTGGATCAACGATGACAATTTTGACCTCCACTTGGCACATAAACATCAACATGCTTGGGAAGTACATTGTAATCTAAGAACAGGATTTGAGGGGATTTAGATGCAAAGATAGCTGTAAAAAAGCTGATCCTGCTTAAAAATGTTGTTGATTTTGTTAGAGACTCTAACTCTGGCTTCAACTCTCTCAGGGGGTTATAGACACTTAAATTTGAATTAATGTTCTACTGGAAGAAAACATTCTCAGAACATGAATTAGCAACCCAGCGCAAAGTGCATGATTATCAGCAAATTTATTTGGTATACCTAGCTTTGTAAGAGCTATTTACATGTATATTACTATTCAGAATTTATAGTGGTTTTGCACACATTTAGTGTTTATTGTCTTTATGGTCTACTATTTATCTTCATATCTTTATATTAGGAGAAGCTGGCAATCTTTAAGCACTGTCGACGCACTAACATACACAGCTGAACAGTTAGTAGAGGGAAGTGAATATGTCTTCAGAGTAAGTGCTGTAAATAAGTACGGTGTGGGAGAGCCTGTAGAATTATCTTCACCAGTTACTGCAAGAAGCCAGTTTGGTGAGTGAACTTCACAGTTGGTTTTGCCCATTATACCCATTCCCACCCCTACAGCCAAAAAACAGATGGTCATCTCACTTTAAAGTGACTATTTGACTGCAAATTATGGATTTTTGTGTCCAAGAAGACAGCAGCATCGATTTGCTGTGTATGTACCAATTAATAATAAGTGAACATTCCTTAATTTTGTATAGTGAAGTGATGAGGTAATACGTTCGATTTCCATTACACTTACATTTAGCTCATCGAATCTGCTTCATTCGCAAGCAGATTGCTATGACTTGTTTGAAGGTAATTTTTAGGTAACATTTGTTTGTAATAGAAATCTGTAAGACCAGAATTTCCATTGAGTTATCTGCTATTCTAACATGAGCTTTCAAAAAATGATTAGCATGTCCATGTAAACCTTGTATCTGGAATTCCGTTTGCAAAACATTTTCTAGGCGTGAACAGTCAAGGGGACCAATTCCAAAACAGGCAAAACGGATCAAACTTGATCTAGGTATTTACATAGTCCCGGATTGCCTCCTTTTTGGATCATAGATAGAGAACAAAGATAAACTGGAAACTGGGGGTGCCGACTATTATTCACTACTAAATTTACTCATGCTTGATATGTGATTCAAAGACCATTATACTGGTTCTTGCAAATATCTAAAATGGTTGATGTTTGCCTTTTTTTTCAAAACTTGCTGTAGGCCACTCAGCTTTGACAAATATCTTTATGAATAATAACCGCTTGTGCATTAGATCATTAAACCATATTGCTCTTATATTGATGCAAGATTTTTATTTTAAAAGTCTGTTTGTGTTACTTGTGATGGTTATATCTGTATCTGATTGTTTTTAACAATTGATACAGATGTTCCGGATGCACCAGATGCCCCAACAATATCTGATATGACAGCAAAAACATGCACTGTGAACTGGGCTGCACCAGGCAATGATGGCGGCTCACCAGTAACAGGTTACTATGTAGAGCGTTACTCTGATGTCAGTCCGAGATGGCTGAGGATTAACAGACTGCCTGTTAGTGACACTAGTCTGCAGGTACCAGACCTTGTAGAGGGCACTGACTACATATTCAGAGTTATTGCTGCTAACAAGAAAGGAGAGAGTCAACCAAGTCAACCCTCCGATCATGTAGAAGCCAAGAATCCATACGGTAGGAATGCTGATAGTTGTAATCAAAAAAATTTTTTACAGTGTATGACTTAACGTGTGAATGTCTTGCTGTTACATTTTGAGATACATATATATTTATTGTAACTATCCCGGGTATACTGAGGCAAGCTCCTGTTGGATAATATAAGATAATGCAAGCTAGCAGTATAGTATTTGTGTTGTGTTTGAAGAGCTTACAATTTGTTTACCCTCCAGTAAGAAAATCGTCGTTTGAAATTTAAATTTTGCTAAAGCAAATTCGCTCAATTTAAATTTAGTTTATTATTAAATTTTCAAAAATCTCTGAATAATAGATTATATAATTGAAATTCAAAAATCAAAAGTTGCTTATTTTATTCCCGTGAATTTTACTATTATCAGCGAGGTTGCATAATTAAATATATGTATGGCTTCATCCTATAAGGTATTATGGTGAGCAGATAATTGTTTAAGGATAAATCAGCTCTTAAATTTTTCCTCGAGTAAGTGACCTATCAAGACAGTACATTATTATAACTCTGTACTGAGATAAAGTTTTGCTCATGGTTAACACAGTCTCTATTATGCAGGTACATGCGATGACACTTCACTCACTGGAGATGGCATTGTCAACTCTATACATCACATTCTGCACATGACCATCTCACATCAATTAGGCTGTTTCCCTCAACCCATAAATATTTCTGTCTGTGCCTTCAACCCATTTCTATCCCCCTATTTCACCAATAAGAAGTATTGGAAACTTTTGTACCACAAAAAAAGTAACAAAGCTATGTTAAATTGTGATGCAGTCCATTGTCTACCTGACATATTTCTGGTCCTTTGGATGCAATTAACTCATGTCAGTACATCACCTACAGAACTGCTTGCAATGTAGCAGCTCTGTTCAGAAGAATTGTGTATGTTGTGATTTATCATGTTTATTCAGATGTACCGGGTAAGCCCGATATACCGACAGTATGTGACATATCAGATACTAGTGTAGAGCTGAGCTGGAAGGCTCCACACACAGACGGTGGTACTCCTATCACCAGTTACACTGTTGAGTACATGAAACGAGGAGAGAGCAAATGGGTGCCTCTTATCACAGAAACACCAGGGCTTACTTTTGAAGTGGGTAGCCTACAGAATAGTGCCAACTATCTGTTCAGAGTTGCTGCATCTAACAAGGTTTGTGTTGGTAATAGCGGCTTTCTGCAGCATTCTCTCTGAAGCCTTGATGTAGTGACATGCCAATAACTTATTTTTCATTAAAGAAAGTTATATGATATAAGGTACTTACGTGATAATGTTTTTACATGTTAATAGTCTGGGACCGGAAAGCCATCAGATAGTACTGACTATGTACTGGTGAAGGCTCCAATCGTAGGTGACAAGGCACAGATATTACACCCACTGGAGGATATTACTGTAATCTCACCTAACACTATACTTCTTGAGTGTGATCTAGATGTCGGCCAACCAGAATCTCACATTGAATGGTGTGTATAACAATTATACTACTAGTACCTTGCTATCTCTTAAGTTATAGACACTGTTACTTGACTTTATTCTGTTGCCCAGATATAGGATCAGTGTATCTTGTTATCAGAGGGGTTGAATACAACTGAAAATTTGAACTGGCTACCCTTCATTTACTGGTACTATGATGAAACATCTTATCGCCTGGTATAAATTATGGGTATATTGTGCAGGTGAGCGTAAACTTCACACCTACTCGTCAATTTTCTAGGTTCAAGAATGACCGACCAATTCCTAAAGACAGCCGAATTAAGTCAACAATAAATGTGGATGAAGAGCTAGCTACACTGCAAATCACCGAGTCAAAACTCTCAGATGCCGGGTCATACAAGATTGTAGCTACCAACGATATCGGCCAAGTACAGTCCAACTGTCAAGTCACTGTCAACTGTGAGTGCCATTATCAAAAACATTCCAACTATTCCAACCATATATAATACTGATCATGTATGTTATCGGTGGGAAAGGCATTAGCTTGGGGAGAATGTGACAGTCCCTTGATTTCCAGGATTCATTCATGGATGAGTTTTACAGCAGATAATTAATTGAAATTCAAAAACTTCATGACAACTCAACAAGCTGTGAGGCAGCATAACATAATTAAACCAACTACTAAAAAAGTAATTGGGAAGGACCTTCTGGTAGATGATTTTCTCATACACTGTAAAATGATAAAAGTGTGTCTATTTGTAGGCAAGCCAGTGCTAACATTTGACGAAGCGCAGACGACCACAACACAGAATGTAGCCTCACGTCTTGTTATACCGGTAGAGGTTACTGGACTCCCGGTCCCAATGGTGTCATGGACATTTAGTAATGGCCCACTTGATGGGGCATTGGTTAAAGGTGATGATACCTTCACCAATCTGACTATAGAGTCATTGGATTCCAAACAACAAGGGGTGTATACTCTGAAGGCTATTAATGCAGCAGGAGAAGCAACAGCACAATTCACCGTCAACCTTCAAGGTATGAAGAATTTATTTTCCGTGTTTGTTCAATGGCATACCATCATTGTTGAGATACATTCAATGGTCAGGTTCAATTCAAACCATTTCATTATGTACAAGCACTGAATTGGTAGAATTCAGTGGGCACAATATTTCTATTCCATGCATGGTAGAATTCAGTGTGTAAAAGCTACCAGTGCAACACCATGTTGCAATCAAAAGATTTGTTGATCATTTTCAAAAAATATAGTTATGAGGTTCAACTATGTGTTTTGAGGTTTGCTATCTTGTTTGCTCGAAGTCTGTTGCAAGGCTCTCACTTACTGCACGCTGCCATTTATATGGTAACTACCTATGTTATGCAATCTGCTCCGCTTGCTTTAATAGATAGACCATCACCCCCTCAGAATCTGGTCATCACCGGGTACACAAAGGACACTATATCAGTAAGTTGGTCAGCACCTGATTGTGATGGCGGTGCACCACTTACCTCATATGTAGTTGAGAGGCAAGATACTAAGCGTAAAACCTGGATGACTGCTGGCTCTGCAGGCCCTGACACCACTGACTACACAATCAACAAACTAATTGAGGGCAATGAGTATGTCATAAGAGTGTTCGCTGAAAACAGAGTGGGGGCTAGCGAACCAGTGGAAACCGATTCTGTCACTGCCAAGAATCCATTTGGTGAGTTCATTTGGACTCTATTAGTGTTGTTTTTTTTTTGGTGGGATAAGCCTACTCCATATTTAGTTTGGCATGTACACCATAATTCATACATTTGATGAAAGTTTTTTTTATGGTTGGGATTTCAAATATCACTTTGTAATATTGTTATCATTCCTCTGACTTGTCTTACAACAATTATTGACTTAATCGCGCATACGGAAAAATGATCCAGAGATATTGGTAATACCGTAAAGTCTGGGTTATAAGCTTGGGCTCTTACCAGATTTTTTGAATGGGCCTCTAAGGATTATCATGAACTTATAACCTTTGTTTGCAGCTTTTATAAAGTAAATAATGACTCCTTTTGACAAGTGTTGTCGACTTCAAGATGTTAGTTAGTGTTGTAAAATGCATTAACAGAATTTTGATTTGGGATTAGCATCAAGTAAATTGTCCAATTACCAATTGCACCCGGCTTATAATGTAGGACCCGGCTTAAGGACTTTACACAGACTTTACGGCATATGTTCAGTACTTTGTAGTGTCTGTTTCCTTTGCTGAAAAAGATTTACTATTTGTGAGAGGAGGCACCACTTTATTGGATGATTGGAATTAGGAAATGCCCTGATTTCCCTTGTACACTCAATGACTTCAATGAACTTCCCATTGTTCACTTCACTAAGCCAGTTTTCATGGAGCAATAACACTCTTTTTTTCTTAGGGCAATACACGTCATTTACTGTATACTGTCTGTTAGCTGATGTCTCATTTTATGGACCTTTCCGGGACCTTTCCATATCTGGTGGGCTGGTCCCGGTCCAGCCAACTTATGTTACTTGTGTAGCGTCATACATGTATATACTGGTGGGCCATGTCATTATCTATTTTTGTAATCCGAATCTGGTCAGGATATTACATGTAGTTTTCTTTGTGCCATTTTACACAGACAAACCATCAGCACCAAGAGGTCTTAAGGCTAATGATGTGACTGCCTCCTCTGCAGTCCTTACTTGGTTGCCTCCTGAGTCAGATGGCGGAGCTCCCATTACTAATTATGTGGTGGAGAAGAGCACATCATTCAGTGCACGCTGGGTGCGTGCTTCCAAAGCTGCTGTAACTTCACTGAGGCTAGAGCTAGATGACTTAGTAGAGAACACTAGTTATGAGTTCAGAGTTTCTGCTGAAAATGACGCCGGTGTTGGGCCTTCCTGTCAGCCTGTTGGACCCATTGTAGCGAAGGAACCAAAGGGTAAAGCGTCACATTTTCTTTTTTTATACACCATTAGCTAGAAAATTTAAACCATCACAATCCAGTTCCATGTTAAAAATCAGTTGTTAAATCAGTGAAGCATAACTAGAATCCTGACTACTCACATTTCAAATACAAATACATCATAAATCATTATCACATTTTTCTACCTATCACTTCAAATTGTTTCTGACCTAAAAACTATGTTTTCAGTTGATGTCCATTTTGTGACTCCGCTCTCAGATATTGACTGCAAGGAGGAAGAGACAATTACATTTTTCTGTGAGATAAACAAATCCGATTGCAATGCTGTATGGAAAAAGGATAGTCAACCTCTTCCTCCAGACACTCGCTTCGAAACAATGGTGCAAGGCAAAGAACATTCCCTAATCATCAGAGATGTAATGCTGGATGATGAAGCAGACTACACAATAGTCATAGAGGATGCTGAATCGACTGCTGGTCTATTTGTGGAGGAAGAACTGGTAGAGATCATCACACCACTTCAAGATGTTGTGTTGAGTGATGTGCCTAAAGATGTAGTCTTCACCTGTACAGCAAACAAACCTGCTCTGAGTCATAAATGGATCCTAAACGGCAAACCATTGCCTGACGACAAAACTAAGTTCCTCTGCACTTCTGATGACAATAGTTACACCTTAACCATCAAAGGTGCTACAGAGAAAGATGACGGTGAATACACAGTAGTGATAAAGGGACACAAATCCACAGCTGATCTTATAGTTGAAATCCCCCCACAGATCAAATTGCATAAGAAATATGACGATCAGATAGTTCTCAAAGCTAGACAAACAACCATCTTTGAGGTGCCATTTTCTGGCTGGCCTACCCCAATGGTTTCATGGCGCTTGAATGATGAACCTCTGGAAATGAGCAAACACATTCATGAAGAAACAATCTCAGGTTTATCATGTATCCATGTGAAGAGTGCCAAACGTTCCCACACTGGGATCTATGCTGTAGAAATAGTGAATGATTTGGCCACAGTGACAGCAAAAATTGACTTGCTGGTTGTCGACAAACCGGAACCACCTGAAAATGTTAAGGTTGGTGAAACCAATGAGGACAGTGTAACAATCTACTGGGAACCCCCAGCAGATGATGGTGGGAAACCTGTCACTGGATACATCATAGAAAAACGAGACATGAACAGAAGGACGTGGGCGCCTGCTGGAGAGACAAGTGAGCTGAAGTTCACTATTGTCGAGTTAATAGAAGGTCAAGGCTACATGTTTCAAGTCAAAGCTGTCAATGAGATTGGTGTGAGTGAGCCAACAGAGACTGAGCAACCAGGGAAACCCATCAGCAATAATAGTATGTAATACACTGGAGATGTGGGGCCTTACATAGACAACTAAATTTTTTTTTCTAAACTATGTACCCGGTAGTGTCGAAATATGAACACTGGACAGCTATATCTTAGTGTCTCCTTGTTGCTTTTTGAATATTCTGAGCTATGAATAATGTGTTACTCAGCAAAGGCTTGCTTAATCCAAACAATAGCTTTTCCTGCTTTATTTGTGTAGCCTACATTGTCATGGCATGACAAAGCTATTTTATCCACTCCGTAAATATCCTTCCTTCCTTTCCTACTGTAGCTGTGCCGGACCCTCCTTACAACCTTGTCGCATCTGATATAACCAGAACAGAAGCCACCATCACATGGCAAGCCCCTGATGTGGATGGAGGCACACCTATTACGGGATATCATGTTGAGAGATGTAGTGATAACTCCGCAAGATGGGTTCGACAGACCAGACAGCCCATTCACGATGTTACCATGTTTCATGCTGACAATTTAATGGAAGGCACTGAATACCAGTACAGAGCAATTGCGCTCAACAAAAGAGGTGAAAGCGCACCCAGCAAGGCAACAGAGTCATTCATCGCTAAGCTTCCATATGGTAGGTATTTTGTTTGCAGTTAATTTTCTTCTTATTCTGAGGCCTCAGACTACGGCTAGAAGCGCCAGCCCCAGTCTGAGAACTGCCGGTCGTACTAAGAAGTTGTGCAACGGGACAGTTAACACAGTTTGGAATCAAATCTGTAAAATTAGCCCGCTCATAGCTCAAGCTATCAGCAATCATAAAATATATCTGTAAAAGTTTACATTGTATGCATCCCTGCTTTATCACTTTATGTAGCTCCTTGAATACAGATTGAGTTTGTCAGTTCCTCTTTTCTGTTATACCATGATATGACAGGACATGAGTATTGTCTGTTCATGCCACAGCTGATGTTATCAGACAGGTGTTTATTATTTAGATGTGCCTGGTGCACCAGATGCTCCTGTCATCTCCAATATCACTGACACCACTATGGATGTGAGTTGGAAGCCTCCTGCTCAAGATGGTGGATCCCCTGTTATTGAGTACTTTTTAGAGCAAAAACTTTCTTCAGACTTCAAATGGTCACCTGTAACCACTTCTCAGATCGTCAACACAGAATTCAATGCAAATCAACTGAAAACTGGAAAAACCTATCAGTTCAGAGTTGCTGCTGCTAATCTTGCTGGTACTGGAAAATGGTCCCAGCCATCAACTGACAATTTATGCAAAGCTCCTATAGGTAAGTCTCTTCTATAGTGAAAAAACAACACCTATGCTTACCATTAAGTGACTTAGTATTGCTGATGACCTCAGTCTCCTCAGCGCTATCACTGCATATAATTATTACCATCAATGCAGGATTAAAAACAGCTTAAAATTAAAAACTTCCGAAAAACCTTATTTTTTTAGAAAGAACTTTTAAGCACTGATCTGAATAACAAGTCATTGGTTATTAACTTTCTTTTGCTGTAGGGAATTATCTTTCCTTTTGTTGTGTGATGTAATTACATGTAGTTATTGTCTAATTCAGATGTATTTAGTGTCAAGACAGTCTGTGATTTGGCAACACTGTACCAATTGATCAACTATGTGTGGATGTTCCATCAAGAACGTATCTGCAAGTTGACAAAAACTCTTTTTTAATGTTCTGACACAGATAGACAGGTCAAATTAAATACATTGGGTATTACTATTTTCAGGAACTCAAATTGGTGGTTTCAGCAGACCTGCCAAATCTGCTTTATTACTTGAAGATCATTAAGCCTCTTACAACACCCAGTCAAACAATCTCAGTTGAGACTACAGATGTACGGATGCCAGTGGCACTCCTACATGTACATGTTTTGCAATGCCATTTGTTTGCTTGTTTTTTTACCAGTTGGATCTGCACCAGAACTTTTGGAAGGCCTGGAGGACCTCACTATAATCTCTCCTGGTAAAGCTGTACTTCTCTGTGATGTGGATCTTGGATGTCCAAAATCTGAAATAACTTGGTTCAAGGATGACAAGCCTGTAAAAGGAGAGAGGTTCAAAGCAGAATATGTTGACACTGATGAATCAGCAATTCTTGAAATCATGGAAGCCAGTCTCCAGGATGCCGGTGTGTATAGAGTCATGATTTCAAATGATCTTGGTGAAGTGAGCTCGGAAGGAACGCTAACTGTTCACACAGTACCAGCCGTGACTCCAGATTCAGCTTCCAAACCCTCTACTACTCAAAAGTCCGGCTCAACTCTTGTGTTGACAGTTGATGTTGTCGGTCACCCGCAGCCTTCCGTTGTCTGGTCACATAATGAATTGACGATTGAAAACTCATCTGCTGTCATTGACAATACTCCAAATTACTCTAAACTCAAATGGAACAACATCACTCCAGAAACTGCTGGGACATTTACTGTAACAGCAACTAATGAAGCTGGATCTGCTACGGCGTCATTTTCTGTCAATGTGTTGGACAGACCATCTCCTCCTGAAGACTTTAAATTCACAAACATCACTTCAGACTCAATTGATCTCGCCTGGTCTGCGCCATCATCTGATGGAGGGAGTAAGGTGACGTCATATGTCCTTGAGCGTATGGACATTAAGAGAGGAACATGGGTATCAGCAGGTACAACAGATGCTGGGAAGCTACACTCGACAGTAGTGAAACTCATCAATGGTAATGAGTACTTGTTCAGAGTGTTCGCTGAAAATGATGTTGGGGCTAGCCAACCTGCAGTACTAGACACGCCAGTAGTGCCTAAAAACCCCTATATGGAGCCAGGACCACCAGAGAACCTAGTCTGTGAGGGTGTGAAGGCCACAAGCTGTTCATTGTTATGGGACCAACCAGTCTCTGATGGAGGTTCACCTATTACTGGGTACACTGTCGAGAGGAAGTCTCAATTCAATGCTCGGTGGACAAAAGTGAATAAGTTCCCCGTGGAAGATCTGGAGCTGGAGATTACTGATCTTAATGAAGGCACTGATTATGAGTTCAGGGTCCTTGCCGAAAACAGGGCTGGTGCTGGTCCTCCATGCAAACCTATCGGACCGATCAAAGCTCAAACTCCTAGAATCCCTGTGCACTTCATAAGAGAATTGGAGGACCAAACAGTTGAAGATGAAATGATAGCAACATTTGAATGTGAAATCAATAAGCCCAACATGGCCGCTCATTGGTCCAAGGGGGGAAATAGGATCACACCATCTGAAAAGTACCACATGTCTGTTGAGGGAGCTGTTCATCGTCTTGAGATCAAGGGCTGCCAAAAATATGACAACGGTGCTGTGGAGATTAGTGTGGAAGATGTGAGTAGTAGTGCTAGCTTAATAGTGGATGTTGTTGAAGTTGGGTTGGTCAAGCCACTAGAGGATATCCAGTGCGATGAAGTACCCACAACTGCTGTATTTTCATGTGAATTCTCCAAAGGTGGTCTTCCGATAAAATGGACAAAGAATGGACAACCAATCCAAGCTGACAAAAAGTACCAAATGCGATGTACTGGAGCTGTCTATGAGCTGGAAATCAAGAGTGCTAATCGTGATGATGAAGATCAGTACTCTGCTACAATCAAGGGAGTAACAACAGATGCAAAACTAGTATTTCTTATACGGCCATCACTGAAAATGGCTAAGAAATATAATGACGTTGTGGTGATCAAATCTGGACAAACAACGGCGTTTGAAGTCCCTTTTAGTGGCCATCCTAATCCTGACATACAATGGCTTTACAAAGGACAGTCTGTTACTAATAACAAGCGCATAGAAATCAGCAATGTGGCAGACCACACAACACTGAAGTTGAGAAATGCTGTGCGGCTTGATCGGGGCACATACACCCTTACTGCTTCAAACCTGGTGTGTGAGGTGTCAGCAGATGTAACTCTAGATGTCCTTGATAGGCCATCACCACCAGTGAGTTTTCGGGTTGTTGAAGTGGAGGAGGAATCTGTTACCTTGGAATGGGGAGTACCTGAGGATGATGGAGGCAGTGAGGTCACACACTACCTGGTTGACAAAAAGGAAGTTGGAAAGAGAGGATATGCTCAAGTAGCTAAATGTCACGAAATTGGACTCGCTGTAGACGGGTTGAGAGAAGGTCACAACTATCTATTTCAGGTCACAGCCGTCAATGACATCGGAAAGAGTGAAACAGTTGAGTTAGAGAAGTCGGTTGTGCCTACCAGCAAATTCTGTAAGTGGAGTCACTATATACTGCTTTGATCATAATGGTTACTTGTAATGAATATGGTTGAAATTGAACTGCATGCATGTGACTGATACCTGCCATTTGCCACTAACCATATCCTGGTGGGTTGAGTGCCATTCTGCAGTAATATTACTAGTGCCATCCAATAATAATGAGTATTATTAATTATAGTATTACTAATTAGTACTACTAATAATAATTAATATGAATAATGTAGTATTACTCTTGCCATCCACTAGTAGTACTAATTTGATGTTAATTATAAACCGAACATAGTAAAATATAGCCCGATTCTATAAAATTTTCTTCAATTGCTTCCCAACAACACGTCAAGAAAATGCAGAGCATATGACATCCCAGGAACCATGTGTCCGCAAAGATTTTGGTGATGGTTGATAGTGAAAATGACTATTTTCAATGAACCCAAACCCATGCTCATTGTATACAATTATAGTTGTATC
>ERZ1740070.1022-NODE-1022-length-18042-cov-3.790960_pt1 | contig 18042 bp, 16 predicted proteins | sample MGYA00581734_ERZ1740070 | MGnify/ENA primary metagenome ERZ1740070 (study PRJEB43018, sample SAMN04849744) | marine metagenome | isolation source: floating plastic debris | place: Pacific Ocean | collected 2008-09-01 | study: EMG produced TPA metagenomics...
CAGTTTGACACTGTGCCGCAAAGCAGATGGAAACCTTCGCCTATACGAAGAAGGTCATATGATGGAAATCCCCATCGCACCTATGCACAACGCCTTTGACTGGGGTTGCATTTTTCGCGGTCGCCGCGACCACCTTGGCCCCCATGCCGAAAACTTCGATAAAAAGGTATGGATCAATGCCATGGTGCAAGACGCACTGCAAGAGATTTTGCAGGGTATGACGCTATTCGGTCCGATTAAGTACCTGCCGTTTTGGTGTCTAGATAGGTTGCTGGGACTGGCGCTTCAGGCAAAATTCTACGATCCAGCATTGCCTGATCGAGTGATTGGGCACAAGCTGCCGGGGCCAGCGCAGCTGAGAGTAGAAGATAATCCGCCAGAGCATCGCAGACGGGGACGTTTCTATATCTTTGCTGAGATTATTCTGCTGAGGCGCTTTCCCCAATACGGCTACGTTTGGAATCTAACGCTGCATCAAATTCGAGAGTTTCCGGTGCGGGCTGTTTTGTCCATCCAGCGAAAACTCACCAGTCGATTGGCAGCCAAACGAATCAAAACAGCGCCTGTGGCAACTGAGGCTGTCTCCAACTAGTCCGGGCTGTGACCGATGCGCCACGTTCGATAGCGTCGTGCTTCTATAACCTGGGCCCCCTTAGCTTAATACAGCTACATCGACTGAGACCTTTATGTACTGCGGGCTAAGTGGTGCGCAATCTTAGGAATGCATCTGTACGCTGCTATACATAGTGCAGAATAGCCAGGGCAGAAATAGCCACTCTCCAAATACTCGATACAAGAAAGCCCCGTCACCTAAGAGGTGACGGGGCTTTCTTGTATTAATCACAAGTAAAGCTAGGATTTCAGGTCACAGATAGTCAAATCTATCTCAGCCCAAACTACGCAGAAGCTGAATAAACGCTGACTTTCTTACGATTCTTGCCTTTGCGCTCGAACTTAACAACGCCGTCGATTAGCGCAAACAGCGTGTCATCACCACCGCGGCCCACGTTTTCACCAACGTGATACTTAGTCCCGCGCTGACGAACAATAATGTTGCCTGCAATCACAGCTTCGCCGCCGTACTTTTTCACGCCCAGCCGCTGAGCGTTAGAATCGCGACCGTTTCTAGTACTACCTGTACCCTTCTAATGTGCCATAGCGCTAAAAAATCTCCCGATTATTTGCTAAATCAAACTTACTTCTAATATAGAACCCCAATTAAGGTTCTAGCTGTCTGCCGTAATAGTTTTGCCGCCAACTGTGATCGAATCGATCATGACGCGAGTCAAGTCCTGACGGTGGCCCCGCTTTTTACGCGTCTTTTTCTTAGGCTGCATCTTGTACACAATGACCTTCTTGGCACGCAAGTGACTAACTACTGTGCCGCTAACCGTTGCACCATCTACCAGGGGCTGACCGATGCTGACGTCATCGCCATTTTCAACCATCAGCACATCGTCAATTGTAATCTTTTCGTCAGCGTCGACGGGTAACCGGTTAATGTCGTAAAAACGACCCGGCTCTACCCGTAGTTGGGTACCACCCGCTGCAATGATCGCGTAAGCCATATCTTTTGATTTCTCTTATCTAATCGCCGTACAGGTAGGCACACATGCTGGCTGCCTTTGCACCTGATCCGAGCGTTTTCACAGTGTACTATCATCTCCTGCCAAACCAGCTCGTGTCAAGTGACTAACACCATTTTTTTAGTACTTTTCTTGCGCTGGTTCAGCACATTGTCATCCTTGAGCATCGCCCCTGTACAATTAAAAGCTGTTCTGTCGGTGACTTAGAAACCTATGAAGCCCTACTTGGCGGCGGCGCTACAAATGACTAGCGTGCCGGATCTTGGCAAAAATCTGGCACAGGCGGAGGAACTGATCGATTTGGCGACTCGCCGTGGGGCCGAGCTGGTCACCTTGCCTGAAAATTTTTCCTTTTTGGGCGATGAGACCGCCAAGTTCAAGCAGGCTCAAGAAATTTGCACAGCTAGCGAAAAGTTCATCAAAACGATGGCACAGCGATATCGCATCATGCTGCTGGGCGGCGGCTACCCTGTTCCTTCTCCCGATGGCCGCACGTACAACTCGGCTATTTTGGTCAATGCCAATGGCGAAGAGCTGCTGCGCTACGAAAAGGTGCATCTTTTTGATGTCAACCTGCCCGATGGCAATACGTACCAAGAATCAGAAACCGTGACCTCTGGCAGCGCTATGCCTCAGGTGCACAAGTCGGATCGCCTAGGCCAAATTGGCATTTCGGTATGCTACGACGTTCGCTTCCCAGAGGTGTATCGGCAGCTTTCAAAGGAAGGCGCGGAAGTGCTCGTAGTACCCGCTTCCTTTACGGCGTTTACCGGCAAGGACCATTGGCAGGTTCTATTGCAAGCCCGTGCCATCGAAAATACTTGCTATATGATTGCGCCCGCACAGACGGGTTTCCACAACACTCGCAGACAGTCCCACGGACACGCAATGATTATTGATCCTTGGGGGATTACCTTGGCGGATGCTGGAGACAATGTGGGGATGGCGATCGCAGAAATTCATCCTTCCAGGCTAGAGCAAGTCCGTCGACAAATGCCCTCCCTACAGCACCGCGTTTTTGGCTAGCGGGTTTTGGCTGGCACGCTTGCAGCAGTCAAAAAATAGACTAAATGAACACTTCATCTAGGGGAGTACTCATGTAAATTAGACAACGACAGCAACTATGAGTGGCGTACTTAGCATGATGAGCGGCCTGTTTTTTTCGACTGTTTTCGCCCAGGCCTTCTGGGCTCCTAGTTTGTGGGATAGTCCATTGTTTGGATCCTTGTGGTCTGGAGCACTGCCGTTGCTCGCCGAGGTGGATGAAGCTGAGATTGGCTCTTTTGTGCTGGCAGGTGTGCTGCTGAGTTTGATTACCGTATTTTTGGCGGCGAAAGTAGGCGGCGAACTCTGCGCTAGGCTTAACCTGCCCGCTGTGCTGGGTGAGCTGATCGGGGGTGTGGTTGTTGGCGTTTCTGCCCTGCATCTGATCGTTTTTCCTGAGGGGGGAACAGAGCCAGCCTCAGCATTGATGAACGTAATACAGATGACCGCTGGGCTAGACCCAGAGAGCTTGAGCCTTGTGTTCAGTGGTGAAAGCGAAGCGCTCTCTGTGTTAGCAGAATTAGGCGTCATCATTTTGCTGTTTGAAATTGGATTAGAGTCAGATCTTAAAGAGCTCATTAGAGTCGGTCCTCAAGCGGCAGTTGTTGCCGTTATTGGTGTGGTGGCACCTTTTGTTGCAGGAACGGCAGGCCTAGTCTTATTTTTTGGCATCGGAACTATTCCTGCAGTCTTTGCAGGGGCTGCGCTAACGGCGACTAGCATTGGCATTACGGCAAAAGTACTGGCCGAAATGCAGAAGCTTAGTTCTACAGAAGGCCAGATTATTATTGGTGCAGCTGGCTTGGTCGATGTTCTTGTGCGTATTGTTTTGGCTGTGGTGGCTAGCCTTGCAAAAACTGGCGAAATTGAAATTACGAACGTTATCTATCTAGTACTGGGTGCTGCAGCTTTTCTCATTGGCTCTATTTTTATTGGACGTTTGCTTAGCCCACTGTTTGTGTCGCTGGTCGATCAGCTACAAACGCGCGGACAGCTAATCATTAGCTCTTTGATATTTGCGTTTGTGCTTTCCTATATTGCTGCAGCGATTCAGCTTGAAACGATTTTGGGAGCCTTTGCTGCCGGGCTGATTTTGGCTGAGACTACCAAGCGCCGCGAGCTAGAAGAGCAGATTACCCCTATCGCTGACATGCTGGTGCCGGTGTTTTTTGTGACGGTGGGAGCGCGTACAGATATCAGCGTGCTGAATCCACTTGAGCCTGCCAATCGAGAAGGGTTGATTATTGCTTTGTTTTTGGTCGTTGTCGCTATTATCGGCAAAACGATTACGGGCTTTGCGGTCTTTGGTCAGCCGGGTATCAATCGCTTAGCTGTGGGCTTTGGCATGATTCCGCGTGGGGAAGTGGGACTGGTGTTTGCAGGCGTTGGTGCGGCGAGTGGCGTTTTGTCTGAGTCGCTGGATGCGGCCATTATTGTGATGGTAATTGTGACGACCTTTTTTGCGCCGCCGCTGCTTACGCTCGTTTTTGATAGTGGTGGCGATGCTGGGGGAGAGATAGAGCCTGCAACGACGGAGACCGCTACGGCAGATTCGGCAACGGCAACAACGGCTGCAGAGTCATAGGCAATCGATGCTGTAGACGTTGTAGACATATATTCTGTTTGCAGCCATATATATAGAGCTATCTCGCCAGATACAGAGGTAGCTCTATATTTTTGCCGTACTATTTATCCGTAAAGATACGGTGATGAGCTGTATCAAACTAAAACTTAAAGACGCTCAATTTCAACCATTGCTTTTGGTCTAACAAATGGCTGAATCATTTAGATACATAGGAATAAGGGCATGTTTTTAGCATTAGATTCGGTTGCAGACTCACTAGAGAGTACGCGTCAAAAACGATACCTAATTGCGAAGATCACACAAAATCTACAGATTTTTTAAGCCTGAAAGCAAAAATAAAGCTGGTAAAGTTTCCAAATCCTACTAAACTCTAAACAACATTTATTCACTTAATAATCTGAGTATTTTTACTTATGACTATTCCTGCTCTATCTAGTACGCTGCGTTCCCACTTCAAAATTGGGGTCTTCGACAGTGGGGTGGGTGGCCTAACTGTCCTGAAAGAAATGACGGCGCAGATGCCACAGGAATCGGTTATTTATTTTGGCGATACCGCGCGGGTACCGTACGGCAATCGGTCTAAAAGTGAAATTCTCCGATTCGTCAGAGAAATTATTGCCTGGATGATTAGCAAAGACGTGAAGATGATCATCATGGCTTGCAATACTAGCTCCGCGCTGGTACTGGAGGAAGTGCGTTCAGAGTTTCCGATTCCGATTTTGGGGATTATTTTGCCGGGTGCACGGGCTGCGGTGAAAGCAGGTAAAAACATTGGCGTCATTTCGACAGAAGCGACGGCTAAGAGCAATGCGTATTTGCACGCTGTGCAGGAAATTGACGCTGAGGCTGATGTTTGGCAGTTGGGCTGTCAAGACTTTGTGCCGCTGATTGAGAGCGATCGCATCCACGACCCCTATACCCTGACAGTCGCCATGCGCTACCTATCGCCGCTAGTTGCAAAAGGCATTGACACTCTGGTGTACGGCTGCACTCACTACCCGCACCTTGCACCTGTATTCGCACAAATTTTACCCAGTCGCATTACGCTGGTTGACCCTGCAGAGCACCTCACCGTTGCCGCTGCTCAGGAGCTAAAGATTTTAAGGCTTGGGCGATCAAGCGCAAGTAAAGTAGAGCCCACCGAGTTTTATGTGAGCGGCGACCCTGAGCAGTTTGCGAACGTTTCGCAGCAGTGGTTAGGGTACAAGCCCTCTGTTCAACATGTGTCAGTAGATGAACTAGAGTCGATTCATGTGCCGTTCCCTAGTACGCGCGATCTTCCATTGGAAGGGCTTCGCCATCGCTAGGCGCTATTAGATAGAGGACCGAACGCCATATCTACAAAAAAAAGGTCCGTTGCTTCTAGCCATAACGCAGCAGCAACGGACCTCTATTTTATTAAGCCTCTATCAAAATACAGCAGCTATCAAATACAGCGGCTAGGTATCGGAGGCACCCGTGCTCATCAGCATCATCACGATATAAACGACTAGCAGATAGCCTAGGGCGGGGATAACAATAGCAAGCGGATTGGCAGCGGAGAAGTGGTGCAGCATGGCAGGCACAGTGAGAGTGAACAAACGAACAAAATAGGCATAAACAGTATTAGAAGAAACAGCTATTCAAATCCCAGCCGACGCTGGTATGAATCCCTCACGGCAGAGCTTTCCATATCAGCTAGTCGAAGGCTTCTCAGCAGTAAAAGAACATGCCGAAAATATAAACAGTTTCCTCAAAATCAATGCAGTAGCCGCAGCACAATCGGCACAAATCAGTACCGGCTGCGCAGCTAAGAGACACGTGTTTGCTGCTACCGCTTTTACCTTGCTCTGAAGTAAGCAATACCCACCGTAAAAAGATTCCACAGTAAGATACTTCTACAGCAAGAACTTTCCACGGTGAGGAGCTCCCACCAGAAATGTCAAGGCAATAAAACAGCTCTACAGGCAATGAGCGCTGCTACATGAAATTGGATAAAAAGCGTCTTTTGAACAGGCCAGCGTGAATGGGGTGTTCACTGGAACATAGCGTTCGAGTAAGTAAGTTCAAGCTGAGTTGTTCAAAGCTGTAATAACCGAAACGACCGATGAATGTCATCGGGCTTTGAACGAAAAGTCTTCTAATATCTAAAGATTAACATAAGATTTTGTTATTTGACAGATACTAACAACAAATATTTCAGCCTTTCTCAGAAACCGTATTGAGCGATACCAAAGAGATGCCAAATCAGCCAAACGACCAAACGGCTAGGGATTAAGAAACGCACTAATAGGTTTCCTCAGGGGGTTCCTTGGGAGAGAGCGACCCTTTGCCAGCGCAATAGCTTAGAATAAAGAAAGACTACTTAAACTTTCGTAACTTAATCCGCCTGAGTCGCGTTTTCCATGACCTCAGTCACCTCCCTTTTCTCTCCTGTAGAGGCCGACCTAGACCTCCTTACAGACAATCTCAAAAATCTTGTCGGCGCTCGTCATAAGATTTTGTACGCTGCTGCTGAGCACCTTTTTGGCGCGGGCGGCAAGCGTATTCGTCCGGCTATTGTTCTGCTGCTGGCAAGGGCCACTCAGCCCGACCAAGAAATCACGACGCGCCATCGGCGGCTCGCTGAAATCACAGAGATGATTCACACCGCGAGTTTAGTGCATGACGACGTTGTGGATGAGTCCGCTACGCGCCGAGGCGTGGCGACTGTGCACAGTCAGTTTGGTAACCGGGTTGCTATCTTGGCTGGAGACTTTCTGTTCGCGCAGTCTTCTTGGTACTTAGCTAATCTGGATAATCTAGACGTGGTTAAGCTGCTTTCTAGAGTCATCATGGACTTGGCTGAAGGCGAAATTCGTCAGGGGCTCAAGTATTTTGATACCAGCCTATCGATTGAAGCTTACTTGGATAAAAGCTACTACAAAACCGCTACTTTGATTGCCAATAGCTCCAAGGCTGTAGGTGTATTGAGCGATGTTTCAGAAGTTTTGGCTGAAGATCTTTACCAGTTTGGCCGTAGCTTGGGTTTGGCGTATCAGGTAGTTGACGATATTTTAGACTTTACGGGTTCTGAAGAGGTTCTGGGTAAGCCAGCGGGATCTGATTTGCGCAGTGGCAATTTGACCGCGCCTGTGCTCTATGCCATGGAAGAAGTGCCCTATCTCAAAACGCTGATTGAGAGAGAATTTTCGGAATCCGAGGACTATGAACAGGCGATTGAGCTGGTTAACTATAGCGGCGGCCTTGACAGGGCTAGGCACTGGCAACTCACCATGCCCATCATGCCGTTGAGCGGCTAGGGGCATTGCCGCCGTCGCCGTCGCGCCAAGCACTCGAAGATATTTCAGAATATGTGCTGCGCAGACTGAAATAAGCACAGCAAGCCGCCTTCCCTTTTCACGCCTCATGCCACAAGAGATAGAACGCAAATTTTTGGTTGCCAATGACAGTTGGAGAGCAAACGCCACTGGCGAGCTTTACTGCCAGGGATACATTGCGACCACTGCCCCTGGGCATAGCGTTCGAGTTCGTATAGCAGGCGACCGCGCCTATCTCACTATCAAAGGCCCAACTCAGGGGCTGAGCCGAGCCGAATTTGAGTATGAGATTCCTGTGGTTGATGCGCAGGAAATGCTGCACACGCTGTGCGATCGCCCGCTCATTGAAAAGATGCGCTACCGGCTCCCGATAGGTCCTATCGTTTGGGAAATCGACGAGTTCAAAGGCGAAAATGCTGGACTCATCATCGCCGAAGTAGAACTCGACACAGAAGAGCAATCCTTTGAACGTCCGGGCTGGCTCGGGCAAGAAGTCTCTGGTGAGACCCAGTATTACAACGCCAGCCTCGTGAGTAATCCCTATTCAAAATGGTCTCAAAACATAGGTAAAGCCGTTGGTTAAGCGGCCCAGTTCACGTAGGGTAACTGGCTCGCTGTTTTGTCAATGGCCTCAGCTTCTGCCACGAGCAGACCGCAAGCATCCCAAGTCCCGTTCAAAAACATTTGCCTAGGGCCTGTGGCCATCTCTATCGCGCAGGAAAAAGTGTCCGCTGTGGCGGTCATCGCCTCAAGGTCTAGTGCGATGTGAATCGTTGGGTCTTCCTCAATCATTGTCTGTAGAGCGATCGCATCTTCTGGGGTGACGGTGACACAGGGAACGCCCATTGCCACACAGTTGCCGAAAAAGATTTCGGCAAAGCTTTCACCAATCAATGCTTTGATACCCCAACGTGCGATCGCCTGAGGGGCGTGCTCACGGGATGAACCACAGCCAAAATTACGATTGACAACCAATAGCTCTGCGTTCTGATACTGAGCTTGATTGAAGGGATGATCGCTTCGCTGTTGGCGATCGTCGGCAAAGACCTGATCGCCCAAGCCATCGAAAGTCACCGCGCGCAAGAACCTCGCCGGGATAATGCGATCCGTATCAATATCATTACCGACCAAAGGTAACCCTTGACCAGATATCTGCGTAACCTGAGAAGACTCGCTCATAAACCTGCAGCACTATATATATGTCATCCAAAGATGTTAATGGCAAATGGGATGATAAAGGCGGGTTCTTTGCGAATCTATCTATTGCGATCGCACTCGACCTCGCACTCGACCTCTGGTGCTCACAATCAATACAGCCCCCAAATTCCCTACAAATCTTTCATCCGTCTACTTATCGCCTGCTGCTCTTACAAATACCCTCACACAAACCGTACTTTCGATAGTTGAGCTCCTTTATCTTGAACAAAATCTGAACAAAATCCATTTACAAAGACGCACTCAAACTACACAGCAACAGCGCTTCACTCCACTCCACAACTGCGCCGTAAGTATCGCCCGTGTGGCCACCTAGCTCTCGATGAAAATAAGCGCTCGTCAGTAGGGCAAACACCACTCCGCCCACGCTTATGCGCAGCAGTAAATACCAGGGAGCCGAGCCGCTAACACCTAGCAGTCCGCTTAAAGCAAAGAGGCTAAATAAGCTTGGGATACTGTGCCATACCGTCGGTAGCGCCAGCTTATGAAAGGCACCTTTGCCCTCTCTTTTGAGGTACGGGTAGCGTGCGATCGCCCACTGCTGAGCCCAGCGGCCCCACATCGCAACGGCTACTAGCACGACCTCGCGATGCTCTGCGATGGCTGCGATCGCAAACACCTTAAGCAGCAGCAGCAACACCACAGCCATGCCACCAAAAGCACCCATACGGCTGTCTTTCATCACCATGAGTCGTCGGTGAGGGTCTGGTACAGCTAGGCCATCGGCTACATCCACCACTCCATCAACATGCAATCCGCCTGTGATTGCTACGCCCAGCGCAACAACTAAGGTACTCGCTACTAGCGGCGGAAACTGCAGCACGTACAAGAGGTTATCTGCGATCGCCAGTAGCCCACCCACCACAAGACCAACCCAAGGCACCCAGCACGCAATCCACCGAAATTCTAAGGGCCAGTGTTGCGGTACTGGCAAACAGGTGTAAAACATTAGCGCCCCGTGCCACCCTGACAAAACAGAGAGCAGCCGAATCTTGAGCCGCTGTCCCCACTGAAGTAACTTCACCACATCAAACCAACAGAAAGTACGCTTAAAAAACACATCGGTAGTTCACTCTGAAGCCCGCCATAAACCAGATCCAAAGCAGCCCTGTGAACACAATTTTTACATCAAGAAAAGTTGATATGTGGGAACGTTTTTACATAAATCACATCATCATACTGAAGCTCTCGTCGAAACTTTCACACTTGCTGCCAAATCATCTCACAACGCCCCTTGTCGCGGAGCCTTCACAACAGCTGAATCGATAGCCACAGGCTCTTACTGGTGGGCGTTTTAGCAGTAAGCCTTGAGAAAGAGAGTCGTCGTTTTTCTAATAATTCTGTTGGCTATTAACCATGATCGAAGTGTGAAGCACAAATCCTCCTAATGAAGTATTTTAAGATCTTACAAATCTGGTATGGCAAACTACAGGAATTCGTTTATCGTGATGGTAGATTCTCGCAATTTGTAAAGGCTACCTTTACAGTGTTGTCTGTAATTGCGCGCAGTCGTCATTTATATTGACACGTCCGTTTATTGGCCTACGTGAAGCCTTTCCAATGAACCATAATTCTTCTAGTAATTTGCCTGCGCCCTGTCTTATTGACAACGGCATTGTTGTCCATAAAACGGACATGCTTCGCCTCCTGAAAGGCCTCAGTCACGTTCGATACATCCACAGGCAAGACGACCAAATCACCAGTACGGGTGAAGGCCGCGTGATGGAAGCCTTTTCCGATGCGAATCAAGCAACGCTCGTGGCAAACCACAGCCTTTATCTCAACGTTCACAGTTTCGACTACCTCGAAATGATTCGCTCTGGCGAGGAAACCAGCTTCGCCCTCGTGCAGGACAATCGCTGCCTGTGCCTTACCCCCATCGTCAAAGAAACCGAACGCTACTCAACTAGAGAAATCGACGCCGCTACTCTAGAAGCCATTGTCACAGAGGCCCTGTCGGCCAGTTGGGATGCCTCCATTGATGACGAGCGGAATCACTCTTGAGCAACTTTTCGTTTCAGCTGCAGGCCACTTGTAGTCATTGCAAAGCGCGCGCAGGCATATTCCACACGCCTCATGGGCCAGTCCATACGCCCAGGTTTATGCCAGTTGGCACCCTTGCTAATGTCAAAACGGTGACCCCCGCCCAGTTGAAAGACTGCAACGCGGAAATGGTACTGGCGAATACCTACCACCTGCATTTACAGCCCGGTGAAGACTTAATCGCCGAAGCTGGAGGTGTGCACAAATTTATGAACTGGCAGGGGCCAATGCTCACCGACTCCGGTGGATTTCAAGTCTTTAGCCTGAGCAAAATGCGCACCATTACAGACGAAGGTGCAACCTTTCGCTCGCCTCGCGATGGTCGCATCATTGAAATGCCGCCGGAGCGATCGATAGAAATTCAAAACCAGCTGGGCGCGGATGTCATCATGGCTTTTGATGAATGTCCGCCCTATCCGGCTACTAGGGAAGAAGTTGTGGCCGCAACAGAACGGACCTATCGCTGGCTAGAGCGCTGCATTACCGCACATGATAGAGATGACCAAGCGCTGTTTGGGATTGTGCAGGGGGGCACTTATTTAGACCTGCGATCGGCAGCGGCTAAAGAATTAGCCCAGCTGGATCTGCCGGGCTATGCCATTGGCGGTGTTAGCGTAGGTGAGCCACCAGAGCTGATTGAGAAAATTGTGCAGGCTACGACGCCGCTACTCCCTGAAGAAAAGCCCAGGTACCTGATGGGTGTAGGGACTTATAAAGAGATGGCTCAGGCGATTGCAGCAGGCATTGACCTATTCGACTGCGTGATTCCAACCCGACTAGCCCGCCACGGCGCAGCACTGGTAAAAGGGGAAAGGTGGAACCTAAAAAATTCACAGTTCCGCCGAGACCTTACCCCCATAGACGATAGTTGCCCTTGCTATACCTGCCAAAATTTTACTCGAGCTTACCTATGTCACTTAATCCACGCTAAGGAGATGCTGGCATACACGCTAATTTCAATTCACAACATTACAGAGCTTATTCGTTTTACAACCGATATTCGAGCTGCCATCTTGGAGGACCGGTTTGCGCAAACGTATGCAAACTGGCTAACGTAGGCTGCAAGTGTAACGGTTTTGTTACGTAAAGTAACCCTACACATCGTGATAAAATGTAGTCCACGTATTACATAAGCACTTAGGAGATTTTGGATATATGGATGTTGCACTACTAGTGGCAGAACTACCCGAAGCCTACCGTGCCTTTGGCCCCTTGATTGACGTTTTACCTATTCTTCCTATCTTCTTTTTGCTGCTGGCATTTGTATGGCAGGCTTCCGTAGGCTTTCGATAAAGCTTTGTAAGGTGATTGTCAAAAACCGAACTGGCTTAGGCTGGGCGTAAATTAATTAAGTAAAAGGGCTGCGTTCTTACTAGGGCGTGGCCCTTTTACCTATAGAGGCATGGCCCTTTTATTTATGGAAAGCTTATGGAAAGTACATCTATAAAGTCTGCTTCGCTTTCCCTATCTTTTGCGATCAAAACTTTAGGAATGTAAACAATGTTTGCGGATTAAATAAAGCCTGATACAGCGCAAATCATCACTTTAATCTCACTGTGGTGAGGCGCTAGAAATATTGGGAGGCGCAGTGTCCTCGGTAAAACTGCTACAGACAGCGGGCTTTTCCTCCGAGCTATACGTGTTTTTGATGATTATTTTTATATTTATTTAAGAGTTTTTAGGCAAAAAGCGGGACACATTGTGCAGTTTTCAGCGATTACACCTATATATCAACTTTCATTTGAGGGTAGGGAGCAAATTCCTACGTTCTTTTTCGGTTTAGTTTAGCTAGAGGTGCGTGAGATTATTTCATCAAGAACGCTACATGCAAACGAATTTGTTTCTTTTTTGAGTGTTCATTTCACTTCAGCGTTGAGTTTATCAGGCAAACATTCAATTAACTGTTGAAAACAATTTTTCTTGATGCATTTCAGCTGGTTTTATACCCCCTGCAAAACAGGTTGCAAAACAGGTCACTGAGGACTGACCAAATCGGGTTCTAAAAGTTAGCTTCGCCTGCTTTATCAAACGCTCTACGTATCAGTATCTAAAGGCATCTACATCATGCAATTTCTAGGACCTGTTAACGACAATCCTCCTCATCCGTCAAAGGTGACAGCAGTGTCAGAAGCAACTCATGCGCCTATTAGTCAACCTTCCGTCTCTCAAACATCTCGTTCCTCTGCATCTCCTTCCTCTACAGCGTCATCTTCTGTAGCGTCATCTTCTGTCGCTGCGGCGGCCTCTACAGAGCCCGCCGCAAATACCGCTCCTGCAAAAGGGGCATATCACTTCCGGGGCGACAGTTGGCTCTCCAATGCAGACGCACGGCAGCTACTTCGCAAGCGCGCCCAAAGAGAAGCTAAACAACAGAACTATGCAGCGGCTATCCAAATTTTCAATCAGCTGCGTGCCTACGAGCCCAACAATGCTGACAACTTTGCTAATCGCGGGTTGATGCACTACAACCTCAAACACTACGAGCAGGCACTGGCAGACTTCGACCGTGCGCTTGAGCTCAACCCTGAGCTAGACAAAGCTTATAACAACCGGGCCAACCTGCACGCCACACAGCAAAACTGGCTAGATGCGCTCGATGACTACGACGAAGCTATTGATATCAATCCATTGAACATGCGGGCTCGGCTGAATCAAGCGATTACCCTAAGGGAAATCGGTGATTACGAAGAAGCGATCGCCTGCCTAGATATTGCTATGTTTTTTCGCCCAGAGAGTGCCAACCTATATGCAGAAAGGGGCCGCACCTATCAGCTGCAAGGCCACTGGAACTGTGCTAGCTCAGACTATGCCAGAGCGCTTGAACTAACGGAGTCAACAAGCGAGCGTGAGGCTAGGCAGCCAGCGCTTGGCAATGCAGGCCAAATTAAGCGCAAAGTGGTGAGATGGATGAACAGCCTGCTTTAGGGCTGGCTTAATACGCTCATAAAATAACCTCCAACCACTTAGGCAAAGCCTATCGGTTGGAGGTTATTTTGTGATTGCTCGGTCTGCTGCCTTTTGGTCGGGCAGTGCTTATGTCAGTAGCTATTAGTCAATATCAATAGACTGTGGGCCTTTAGAATCTGCTGTGCTTGAAGTTGGTGTGGCTGTTGGCGCTGCGCCCTGCTTATTTAGCCAGCTTTTTACAGGGTCCTCCGATAAATCAAGACGAAATAGACCTGAGAAAAAACCACCGCAAAAGGCAACGGGCTGGCGGGCGAGTTCCCGGACAAAAGGGGTCAGCTCATCGACAAACATATCTACATTGCTCCGCAGCTAAAAGGTGTTGTAGCACAGTGTAACGTAGAGCTAACGTCAATATCTACAGCAAATTTCGCTTGCCGTTTACCTGAATGGTGGCCCAGTTTGTACGGGCTTCGCTCAGCTGATGGTCACTGATGGTGGCCCCTGTAAGATCTGCCCCGCAAAGATTTGCACCTTTTAAGTTTGCCGACTCAAAGTTGGCCCGTACTAGGCTAGCACCGCGCAGGTCAGCATCTTCTAAATTGGCGCTGCCCAAGAACGCCCCTGTGAGCTTTGCGTTTTTTAGGCTGGCCTGTGCAAGGGTGGCTTGGCCCCAGTGAGTATTTGATAAATCAGCGTGCTGCAGATTTGCTTTTCTTAAAGTGGCTTTGGCAAACCTAGCGCCAGAGAGTGTCTGCCTATGAAAATATAACTGGCTGAGTATTTGGTTGGAAAAGTCGCGGTGCCCTTTTTCGTAAGTGTCTCTTAGCGACTCAGCTATTAGCTTTTTCGATGCTCGACGCTAGACGCCTATGTAGGAGGCATCGGATTTGGTTCGACGCTCTTTGCGGGCTCGAATCGCTGCTGCCATGCGGGAAGACGGCGATACTCTAGTTTCTAGTTCTTGAGAGTGATCAACAGAGGGGGGCGGCGTTTTGGCCGTTGCAAAAGCCATGTTTTGCGCCAGGCTCTCCAAATACGGTTCAATGTCTAGCTCGCGTAGAACATCTTCGGCAATCTGATAGCGCTCGTGAACAGAGATATCGAGCATTTTAGACAGCAGTTGGGCAAAGTGACCGCTTACAGTGACTAAGTCCTGCCAGCGCATTTCTCCAGTTTGCGGATCGTAGGATAAATCTTTGGGTGATTTACCCGTGAGGAGATACACGCAGGTAACCCCCACCGCATAGATGTCGCTGGCGTATACGGGGCGCATGGCCATTTGCTCTGGTGGTGCATAGCCTGGCGTACCAATGGCATAGGCCGTTAGCGCTGTTTGGTCAGACGGGTCGACTTTGGGGGCGTTTACTTTGTCTTTGACCGCGCCAAAGTCGATCATCACTAGCTGCTGATCTTGCTCACGGCGAATGAGGTTGGCGGGCTTGATATCGCGGTGGATGATTTTGTTGCTGTGGATGTATTGAACAACCGGCAGAATCTCGCGCAGAAATTGTTTGACTTGTTCCTCGGTAAACGCTCCGTTTTTCTTGACTTCTTTTTGCAAAGTAGGTCCGCTGACATACTCTTGCACCAGGTAAAACTCATTCGACATTTCAAAGTAGTCGAGGAGGCGAGGGAGCTGAGGATGATTGCCAATTTTGCCGAGAATGCTGGCTTCGCGCTGAAAGAGGTCGCGGGCCATTTCGAGCAGATTAGTCTCGCTGGTGGTGGGTCGCAACTGAAAGATGACACAGGGGGGTAGACCGGTCTAGGATTGGTAGCGAGACAGAAAAGTTGCAACGCATCCACCTCGACCTAGTGCGCCAAGAACTCTGTAGCGCTCGCGCACCCAAAGCTTGCTGCCACAGCTTTTACAGAAACGAGCAGTCGCAGCGTTTTTGGGCTTTGAGCAGCCGGTGGCAATGCAATAGGTCATTGAGTTTAAGTAAGTGCGTGCGAACTGGGCCCCTGTATCAAGTGTTCCCGCATCCTTTTGGCAAGGCACCGTTTGGCAGTACACCGTAGTACGATAGGCCAGGGCATAGATGTTGTTGCCAATGCGATAGCTATCACTAGTGCGGTAGTTATTACTAGTGCGGCATACGTTCTTTGCTTTTTTGTTGTTGTGGCCTGCGCCCAAGCGTCGATTTTTCTCATGCGTGTTTCTGTTAACTGGCTCAAGGAGCGTGTCGAGTTCGATTTTTCCCCTGAGGCGCTTGCCGACGCGCTCACCATGGCAGGGTTTGAAGTAGAAGATATAGAAGATCGACAGAGCTGGGCAGAGGGCGTTGTGGTGGGCCGGGTACTCAAGCGAGAGCCCCATCCGGATGCGCAAAAGCTCAGCGTGTGCACCGTTGATATTGGCGCAGGGGAGAATTCTACAATTGTGTGCGGCGCGGCAAACGTGGGTGCGGATATGTGTGTGCCTGTGGCTACTGTCGGCAGCTATTTGCCCAAGGTTGATCTCAAGATTAAGCCACGTGAGCTGAGGGGTGTGCCTTCGGCTGGCATGATTTGTTCGCTTGCAGAGTTGGGGCTAGCACGCGACTCTGAAGGTATTCATATATTTAGTGAGGCCAGCTTCGAGCGAGGTGACATTAAAGCCGGGCAAGATGTGCGTCCGCTTCTGGGTCTCAATGACTTTGTGCTGGATGTCACCTCTACGGCTAATCGCGCCGATGCGCTGAGTATGGTGGGGATTGCCCGTGAGATTTCGGCGATTACCGGAAATCCGCTGAAGCTGCCTATCACTGAGGCATTGGATGGTAGCGAAAAGGCGCTTTCGGGGGTCGAGATTGTGCTGAGCGATCCTAAAGCCTGCCCTATATATATAGGGAATGTTTTAGAAGGCATTGAGATTGGGCCTTCTCCAGACTGGATTCAGCAGAGACTGATTGCCTCGGGCACTAGGGCTATCAACAATGTGGTGGATGTGACTAACTATGTGTTGCTTGAGTGGGGGCAGCCGCTGCATGCCTGTGACCTGGACAGGCTAAATACAGTGGGTGGCTCACAGCCTGTGACGATTGGTGTACGCTACGCCAACGAGTCTGAAACGCTCACTACGCTGGACGAAAAAGAGCGTCAGATGGCTTTGCCGTCGCTGTTGATTACGGCTAACGATGCGCCTGTGGCTTTGGCGGGTGTGATGGGTGGTTTTGATACAGAGGTGGTGGATGCGACTAAGCGTGTCTTTTTGGAGGCGGCTTATTTTGACTCGGCAGCGATTCGTAAATCTGCAAGATCGCAGGGCCTGCGCACGGAAGCCTCGGCGCGCTATGAGCGGGGGGTAAACCCGGCTGAGCTGAAGTTGGCGAGCGATCGCGCCCTACAGCTGCTGATTGAAACTGCAGGCGCAACTCTGGTTGGCCAAGGCGAAGACCGCACCGAAATTGGCAACATCACGCCCACCCGCGAAGTTTCACTGCGCCTGAGCCGAATCAATCAAATTCTGGGCCGAGTTAAAGACGGCGATCGCACCAAGGCGCTCGATAAAGCCACCGTTGAAACACTGCTCGACAAACTGGGCTGCAAAACCACTGCCGCAGGTGACGATGCCTGGACCGTGGAAGTCCCACCCTACCGCTATCGCGATTTAGAGCGTGAGATTGATCTGATTGAAGAAGTCGCCCGTCTCTATGGATACGATCACTTCGACAACACGCTGCCTAGCCAAACCTCACGTGGATATTTGTCTGACTCTGCGGCACTTTCTAGAAAACTGCGCGCGGCTTTCCGAGGCGCAGGGCTTACTGAAGCTATTCACTATTCGCTGACAAGCCCATATTCAGAGAAGCAGGTGGTGCTTGCTAATCCGCTGTTTACTGAATATTCCGCGTTGCGAATTGATTTATTAGATGGTTTAGTTGACGCTTTCCAGCTCAATGTCAACCAAGGGAACGGGCCGCTCAATGCCTTTGAAATTGGGACCGTTTTTAATAAGCCGGACGATAATCCCGACTCGGGCGAGCCCGTTGAATCGATTAAGGTTTCTGGCATTATCGGTGGCGATGCTAGGCGTGGTCGCTGGGTTAACAGCAATCAGGAAGTGCCGATGACTTGGTACGAGGCAAAGGGGATATTGCAGTGCGTATTTGATAACTTAGGAATTTCTGTAGACTACCGGACAGACAATTTGGCCGAGACTAATGAACAGAGACTGCATCCAGGGCGAACGGCTGGGCTCTTTGTTCGGGGCAGAACGCGCCTAGGTACGTTTGGACAGCTACATCCTGAGCTGCGTCGAGATAAGGATTTACCGGAAGCTGTGTATGTTTTTGAGCTTGATTGGCCAGTGCTAGAGATGTGCCTCACTGGTAAGAGCGGTAAAGCTGTGAAGTTCGCGTCTTATTCTACGTATCCGGCC
>ERZ1740070.1023-NODE-1023-length-18025-cov-7.290373_pt1 | contig 18025 bp, 17 predicted proteins | sample MGYA00581734_ERZ1740070 | MGnify/ENA primary metagenome ERZ1740070 (study PRJEB43018, sample SAMN04849744) | marine metagenome | isolation source: floating plastic debris | place: Pacific Ocean | collected 2008-09-01 | study: EMG produced TPA metagenomics...
CCTTAATAAGGAGAGGGGTTGGGGGTGAGGTTTTTAGATGTACTTCAATAGACTAAGAAACGCTATATATAAATTTTCTCTATTCCTATTGCAGGATTACCGTGTCATACAGCGACTTTACTTTATCTAAAATTAGAAAAACCTTTAATCTGAGTATTTCTAACAAAATTGATATTTTTGCATCCTTACCTGAAGTTTAAATTCCAACATTACTCGCAGAAACCCTAACATAAAATCTTCCATTAGGACTAGCAAGTAATACAGAAAAATCGCGTTCTGAAATGATTATTTATCCAATTTTAATTGCTATCAGAAAGTATTAAAAAATCAGGTCAGTTTATTTTCAGGAGTTGATTTTACTGTAGACTCAAGTCAAGTTTTAAATGGAAATTGCGACTTTATTCTTAGCATTTCGTCAGAATTACTAATTTTAAATTTTCCTGTAATTACAATTGTAGAAGCTAAAAAGGAAAATATTAATGCTGGTTTAGGTCAATTGTGTTGTAGAAATGCTTGCAGCAAAAATATTTAATCAGAAAGAAGAAAATAATATTCCAATTATCTATGGAACTGTTACCACTGGAACTAGCTGGAAGTTTTTAAAACTTATTGAAAATATAGTAGAGATTGACCTCAACGAATACTATATTAATAACGTGAGTAAAATATTCGGAATACCATATCATTTCCTTGCTGAAAAACAAGCTATCTAAAGCAAACAATGGTTGTAACTTATACTTTAGCGGAACAGCGAACCGTACTACATAACATTAGTTGGGAAACTTTTGAAACTTTACTTAAAGAAACAGGTGAAGATAGAGGTTCTCGATTTGCTTATGACGGTAGTACTTTAGAAATAATGACTCCGCTTTTTGAACATGAAAATCCTAAATGTAATTTTCATAATTTTATTATTGCACTAGCTGAAGAACTGAATATCGAAATTAAAAGCGCGGGTTCAACAACTTTAAAAAGCAAGATTGTCAGAAAAGGAATAGAACCCGATAACTGTTACTATATTCAAAATGAATTAGCCGTTAGAGGAAGGGAAACCCTCGATTTAACAAATTCACCTGCTCCTGATTTAGCAATTGAAATTGATATTACTAGTAGCTCTGTTGATAAATTTGATATTTATTCGGCTTTAGGAGTAAGTGAATTATGGAAATATGACGGTAAAGATTTAAAATTTTATCAGTTGGTTGAAGAAGAATATCTTGAACGTGAATATAGTATTGCTTTTCCTTTAGTATCAGTAAAAGATATATCTAGATTTATCGAGCAAAGTAAAACAATGGGAGAAATTGCTTTGCTCAAGTCTTTCCGGAATTGGGTTAACAATCTTTAGAGGGTAATTGATAATGGCATTAGAAGCATATTTTAAGCAAGTCTCTCCCGATTTATTAGAAAAATTTCAAAAATATCCAGATTTTTTTGAATTATTTGATGATGCTCAGTATTTACCTGACTCACCTTTTTGGCAAGATTTAAGTCTAGATTTAAATAACCCCGAGGATGCTAAATGGTTTGACGAGGCTACCAACTATGTACCACAAACCTTAGCAAAGTTGAAAGTTGAACAACCAGAAGAATTTGAAAAGCTAAAGTCAGATATTCCGACAATGCTTGCTGAAGGTAAAAACTCTGAGTTTGATATCGGTAAAAAATGGAATAATCTTCATTTCATTCTTACAGGTAAAAGTTACTCGACTCCCGTACCATCTCTTATCGGTCAAAACAAACAAGATAAATTACCTTCAATCAATGCCATTTTAGGAGGTAAGACTATAGATTATGAAACGGATAATGGACTGTTACGATATTTAACAGTTGATGAAGTGAAACAAGTTGCTCAAGCTTTATCAAAATTTACTCAAGCTCATTTCAAGCAGCGGTTTGCATCCAAAGGTCTAGAAAAAGGCTTTGATAATCTCTACGATGCTCACAAACAACTTTTAAATTATTACCAAAATGTGGCTTATCAGGAAAATGCCATGTTTTTATACTTTGGCTAATGGAAAATATTTAAGAGTTATCAGTTTTGATTTATTTTTTCTACTTTGACCTCTGACTTCTCTGATGCTTCTTCCTTTATCCAAAAATTAAAACATCCTATGGTTTTTCAAGGAAAGATGTCCGCTGCGGGTTGTGAATGCGATAATTCCCAGAGGGAGTTGTTAATTGAGAGAATTTGATGACACTTAAGCGGATTGTTTTATTTATTCTGACAGTAGTAACACTTTTATATTCTGGCTCGTCTTTAATCGGAAGTTTGAAGGAAGCTCAATTTCAAGGCAAGTTGGAGTTGTATCAGACTAATATTGTATTGTTAGCAACGGAATGGCAACCCTCTGATGAAGAGGAAAGTTTACAAAGTGCTAAGAAAACCATACTTGGTGCAAAACCTGTGGTCGGGGCACTTAAGCAGTATAAAGAAGCACGTATTTCGGCAAAGACTAATTTAGAAACAACTCAAAATCAACTAGCACAATTAGCTTCTCAGTCAACCGATATTCTTACTTCAGCACAACCTGATTCCGATGTTGCTCCGATAATAGATGCTTCTTCAAAAATAGAGCAGAAAAAGTTACAGCAAACATCTAGTAATTTGCAGAAGTTGCTTGCAGAACTAGACTTGCGGATAGGAATTCTTCAAGCACGTCAAGGTAACACCGATACAGCTATCAAAACTTGGCAGCAATTACAAAAAAATTCTAGTGTTAATCCTCAACTTCATGAGACCAGTCAGATGTTGATTGGATTATGGGAAAAATCACCCCAGATTTCAGAAGATGCAGAATTATTGATTAAAGATAATCTTAAAGGTTGGTTTCGCTATACTTCTCTAGAAAAAATATACCAAACTCAACAAAATACTAATTCTTTAAATAATATTAAATTAATTGAGCAACAAGCAGCAGAGAAAGCATTACTCAAGTTAACTGCTATAGCTATTCTTCCTGCATTAGGAGGTTTCATTGGTATAGCGCTGCTTATTTTTACTTTCGGACAGTGGATTATTAAAAAGGAAGAAGCTTTATTGGCTCAAAATGCTGAGAAAACCTGGAAGACTCCTTGGGATGGGGAAATCATTTTGCAGGTTTTCGTTGTTGGTTTTTTCTTGATGGGTCAATTTGTTGTCCCTTTATTCTTACAATTTCTTCCTATCCCCAGACCCGCTCCCAACGTGCGAATCCAGGCTTTATACGTATTAATGAGCTACTTATTAGTAGCTAGTGGTACGATATCAGTACTTTATTTGTCTATTAAGCAATTTTTTCCTCTTCCTGAGGAATGGTTCCGCTTCCGCTTGAATGGTAGCTGGTTGCTGTGGGGAATTGGTGGTTACTGCGCGGTAATACCTATTTTTATTGTCGTTTCTTTAATCAATCAACAACTTTGGCAAGGACAAGGTGGTAGCAACCCTTTGCTACAAATAGTCCTTGAAAGTCAAGACAATCTCGCGTTGTTGATATTTTTCTCTACAGCTGCAGTTGCTGCACCATTATTTGAAGAACTTTTATTTCGCGGATTTTTGCTCCCCTCTCTAACTCGCTACTTACCTCTTTGGGGATCAATACTTATTTCTAGCTTTTTGTTTGCTGCTGTTCATTTGAGTTTATCCGAAGTTCTACCACTCACAGTTTTAGGAATTGTACTTGGCTTCGTTTACTCCCGGTCGCGCAATCTTCTTGCTCCCATACTTCTTCATAGTCTTTGGAATAGCGGAACTCTACTAAGTTTATATATTCTAGGTAGTAGTACTAATTGACACTCCAATGTACTGTTGCCAGAATAAAAAAAAACTGCATTAATTATGTGTAGCAATTTTTCAATTAGTTTCCGCTATCCTAAGTGTAGGTAATTCCTCGGCTTCAAGCATAAATGCTTAACACAAAAGCTGGCTTATAGATTATGTTAGATATATAACTGATTATTTAAGTAAGCATATAGTTGTTTATTGATTAGGTTCAGCCTTTATAGAGATGCTGACTATTTTAGATTATTCTAAACTTGAAAGTAGTTGGCGCATATTCTACATAATTTAATAGAATTTCAGAGCGAGAATGCACAATATACTTAGCTTGCTTATATGCATACACTTGTACTAGTATAATACTTATAGAAGTTGCGAGCGTATAATTTCTAGGTATTTGTAGCGCACTGAATTAGTCCGGAATTTCTGAATAAGGACTTGTACAACTGAATATTGCATCGTCGATGAATGAGAATTATTGTAAATAATTGTTATTCAGAGAAATTCTGTTATGAAATGACAGAATACAGCGATATAAAATTTGCTGAAATCAATATATACAGAAATTAGAAGATTTTCTTGAATCTAGGCAAAGTCAAAACATAGTTAAGACTTGTCTAGTATGAATTTCTTAAATCACCTAACACAGTAATTTTACTAGCTAGCAGTAATTGATTACTGACATATTCTGCTAGCACAATATGTAATCAATTTTATATTTATATTCTAAGGAGCAGCGATATGGCAAAACTCAGTCCCTCTCACGCTACTAAGCAATTACTAGCAGGTTTTTGTGGAATTATTTTTGGAGGATTTGGTATTCATAAGTTTGTTCTTGGATATGCTCCAGAAGGGTTAATTACCTTGATAATTTCCTTAATCGGTGGTTACTTCACCTACGGCTTAACTTTTTTAATCATGCAGCTTGTAGGTTTAATTGAAGGAATGATTTATTTGAATAAAGCTCACGATGATTTCGTCGGTACTTACTTTATGAACAAACAAGGTTGGTTCTAAACAAAATATACAAATTGTCATAAATCTTTTATTTTTTAGTAATATTTAGGGTACGTAACTATTGCAAACGCAATATTAGCTTTACTTGTATTTTTGTCTTAGTTGCAAGGTAAGTTATAGATTGTTATAAATTAATTCCTAGCTGTTAAATAACTATGAGCTATATAGAAGTTAAACTATAGAGCTAGGAATTCTAAATATTTCCGAATTCTACTAAGTTGTGGTTAAGAATAAATAACTTGGATTAGAAGATTTATTTATAACTAAATAATTTGACTATAATTTAGTTATTACTACTGGCAATACTGATAAATTAAGAATAATTTTTACAAGTTATCTCTTAGGTTGTCTCATCATTATATTTAAATAAAAAATACAATATTTTATCCGGTATCGGCTGATGCTTAAGCGTAAAAATCTCACGTTTATAATGCTTTTCTATTTTGGAATGGCTTATTTTTGTACAATGTCTAGTTTGTCAATAAATCCGTTTCTAAAAAGTCAAGCTGCTATGCTTCCAATACAATTAAGTGCTGTAATTTACTTCACTTATCTGCGTTGGAATCGGCACAAAGAATTTAGTTAAATATATTGCTTTTAATATAGTTTTTACAAAAATTAACACCTAAGACATTCGGTCATAACTCCGGATTTCGCTTACCCTCGAAGTAGGGGCAAAAATAACATTATGTCCTTGTATAGGCATTATTATTTTTATAGTGAGACCGGATATTTTCCATGCAACTGGTATCTAAAAAAAACACAGCCGAAAATCCAGCAGCAAACAAAAACAAAATTACCCTTGATGTTGAAGGAATGAAATGTGCTGGCTGCGTGAAAGCTGTAGAAAAACAATTAACGCAATTTCCTGGTGTTGATAATGCTTGTGTGAATCTTGCCACTGGGGTAGCAGTAGTAGATTCCGAAGAATTGACTCTAGACATTAATGCATTGGTCAAGGAATTGACTACAGCAGGATTTCCGAGCAAACCTCGTAAAGCACCTGGGGAGACAGATAGCGCTCAAGCTTTAAAGGAAGCTAAAGAGAAAAAACAGCGAGAAATGCAATCTGCCCGAAAGCAGTTAGTAATTGCTTTACTGCTGCTGGTTTTTTCAGCAATCGGACATTTGGGCAATATTGGTGGCTTAAGGCTACCGCTATTGCAAAATATCTGGTTTCATTTTGGATTGGCTACATTAGCAATATTAATACCAGGTCGTCCGATTCTAGTAGATGGCTGGTTGGGTTTGCGTCGAAATGCACCCAATATGAATACTTTAGTGACTCTAGGAACCCTCAGTGCATATGTTGCTAGTGTAGCTGCGTTATTACTTCCTCAATTGGGCTGGGAATGCTTTTTTGACGAACCCGTGATGATATTGGGATTTATTCTGCTCGGACGTACTTTAGAGAAACAAGCAAGAAATCGTGCTTCTGCTGCATTTCAAGAATTACTGTCTCTCAGACCAAGTATTGCTAGATTAATAGCCAAACCTAATGGGGATAACGATACTCAGAAAGCAGAAATCGTAGAAATTCCAGCCGAACAGGTTCGTATTGGTGAATGGTTGCAAGTACGTCCGGGAGATAAAATCCCCGTTGATGGTGAAGTAGTCGAAGGAAAAACAGCCATTAACGAGTCCATGCTTACCGGAGAATCAGCACCAGTCCCCAAACAAGTTGGAGATACCGTAAGTGCGGGAACTATTAATGAGTCTGGGACGATTATTATTCAAACAACCCGTACCGGAAACGATACGACAGTAGCGCAAATTGTTGGTTTAGTAGAAGCAGCGCAAATTCGTAAAGCACCAGTACAAAGATTGGCTGATACTGTAGCTGGTTACTTTACCTACGGGGTAATAACTACCGCTCTACTAACATTTGTATTTTTGTATTGAATTGTGTCTCATGTTTGGCATGATATTTCTAGCTCAACAGTACTTAACTCCTCCCCACACTCTCAGCATTTTTCTGGATACCTTCACTCCTCAACCCCAATACATTTCTCCCCAATACTAATCAGTTTGAAATTAGCCATTGCAGTAATGGTTGTTGCTTGTCCTTGTGCTTTGGGACTTGCGACACCCACAGCAATTTTAGTTGGAACTGCGATTGGTGCCGAACGTGGTTTACTTATTAAAGGTGGAGATGTTTTAGAAAAGGTACATCAATTAAAGACAATAGTTTTTGACAAGACTGGAACCTTAACTACCGGTTTACCTAACGTCACCGAATGCATTCCGATATCGGAGCAAAGTACGGCTGATTTATTGATTCAGCAAGCAGCAGCAGTAGAAAGTGGGAGCCAACATCCTTTAGCAAAAGCGATTTTAAATTCAGCAGCAGAACGTAAATTATCTGTACCCGCAGCCAATGATTTTCATACCGAACCAGGATTTGGCCTATCTGCTGTAATTCAAAACACTACAATCCTTTTGGGTAGTTGGGAATGGTTAAACTTAAACGGTATTAATATTGATGAAACAATTCAAAAACAAATTAAAACCTTAGCTGAAGCTGGTAAGACAGTAGTTGGTATCGCCAAAAATGGCGAAATTGATGGATTAATTGCCGTTCAAGATACTCTAAGAGAAGATGCTTCCTCAACCGTAGAAAAAATTCGTTCTTTGGGTTTAAGAGTCATGTTACTCAGCGGTGATACCCAAGAAGCTGCTTTCGCAGTAGCAGAGCAACTTGGATTAGAAAGTAATGATGTGATAGCAGGTATCCCTCCAGCCAAAAAAGCAGCAGTCATCGAATCATTGCAAAATTCCCATCCCGAGTCTCTAGTAGCAATGGTAGGAGACGGAATAAACGATGCACCAGCCTTATCTCAAGCCGATGTCGGTATTTCATTGCACTCCGGAACAGATGTAGCGATGGAAGCTGCGGAAATTGTGTTGATGCGAGATGAATTAAAAGATGTTGTTGAAGCCATTGGTTTGAGTCGCGCTACCTTCAATAAAATCCGTCAAAATTTATTCTGGGCATTCGCATACAATATAGTAGGAATCCCCTTAGCTGCTGGTATATTATTACCGAGCCTCGGTTTTGTTCTGAATCCCGGAGGTGCTGCTGCTTTAATGGCTTTTAGCTCCGTTAGCGTAGTTACCAACTCCCTTCTATTAAGAAGGTTTGCCTCGCATTCCTAAGTTCCTCCTTTAGAGATATTATTTACGAGCAAAAATATTCGTTTGGCTCATCTCAGGTTAAACTAGGTCGGTAGTATTATGTTGCGTTTCTCACATATAAACTGTAAGAACGCGACCTCAAGCTGCATTAATCTAAAGCGGGTAAAACATTCCGGTTCTAATCAAGAATCAAAACCAGTTTTACAGATAGCAGCTTCTGACCACTGAGTAATGGTTCGACAATGGCAACAAACTATACCAAACGAATCTTGATAGCTGACAATTCAACCGATTGTAGCAATGGTAATTCTATGGCAGCACAATCGAATGAAACTCATATCTTGATTATAGAAGACGACCAGGGACGTAAAGAATTTACTTTAGAAAACTCCCTTTATTCTATTGGTAGAGACCGCGAATGCGATATTCATTTAGTATCGCAGTTTGTCTCGCGTCGTCATGCAACATTAGTAAAACTACCAAGAGATGGTGACAGTGATAAACGGTTTTATTACCGTATTGTGGATGGTGATGTTAAAGGAAAACCTAGTTCCAACGGTTTGATGATTAACGGACGTAGCAAAATACCAGCCCACGATTTAAAAAATGAAGATGAGGTTGTATTCGGTCCACAGGTACGTGCTATTTACTATCTACTGCAAAGAGATGCTACTCAAACTGGACAAACAGATGCTAGCGAGTATGACATCACATTGATAAATCCCAGCATGACCGAAGATAACGAGGATTAAAAAGTTGATCTTAATTGATGGGGAGGGATTTTTGGGCACTTCTGCAATATTGGGTATTTACCTTGTAGTTAGTGCCCGGAATTTTTTATAGATATTAGTTGAGATGCGAACTAAAAAATAGGCTTATTTTTACAAGGGGATGTTGGAGTAAGAAGAAAAAAAGGAACTGTAAACAGGAAATAAGATAGTATTTAACTATTAATCTCAATTTATAGAGCTTACCCCTTTTATATAGTAATAAAGTAATAATTATAAGCTTTTGAGCAATAAGATGTATAAGATGTAATAAAAAACTAAAAAATTGGTTATAATAATTTTTTTGGCTATAAAACTGCTCTTCTTCTAATATAAAGCCTATTAAATTAACATAAATAGCTATAAATTTTCTTAGCTTGAAATTAAATTATTGATTCGCTTTTTTGATTTTTAATATATTAGAACAACGGTCATTAATCGCGGTGAATTAGCTTTTATATTCATCCGCGACTAATGTATAAATCATTATTCACTTGCCTATCCCGCAAGAGTTTCAGTTAAATGCCAATGACGGTAATCTTCCACTACTTGCTTCATAAATTCAAAAACTTGCCGGCAGTGATTATCAACTTGGAGTGGTAGTTCCTCATTTTTAAACACTAAGTTCATTTTAGTTTCAGTTTCAGTCGCCGTACTCTTATCAATAAGTACCTCTATCGTCACAAATTTCGAGAAAGGAACGCTACCGGGTACCTCTCGTGCCAAAATATAATCAGATGTATAGTACTGAACATCCAAATTACATTCTTGCAAAAGCTCTATAACCAGAGGTTGCAGATGATCTATGGGAAGAGAAACAATATACGAACAAGTATAGCGAGCCATAATAATCCCACGCCTTACAACAGTCAATCCATCTTATAATACATAACTACACAAAAATCTAGTAGTTATAATTCATTAAGCTCTATAATCACTTTTTTTTCGACATAATTACTGAATTACTGATATTGCATCATTCATAATGTATTTTATTTGATTTAGCTTTCCTTATTTTCCATCAGTATTTCAATTAGACCGCCCAAACCCTGTAAAATGATGGTTTGGTGCGAGAATAAAAAAGATGAAAGTCGCAATTACTGGAGCAACGGGATTTGTCGGTAGTCGTTTAGTCGAAAGATTGCAAAAGCAAGGTATGAAAATACTGGTATTAACCCGTAATACCGCAAGCGCTCGAAGGCTTTTCCCAGCTAATGTTTATCCTGATGTGGAAATTATTGCTTATACACCTACTGCTTCGGGTTCCTGGCAAAACGAAATCGCGAATTGTCAAGGTATAGTTAATCTTGCTGGCTCACCAATCAGCGAAGGACGCTGGACAACCGAACGCAAACAGGAAATTCTTAATAGTCGTAAGTTAACCACGCAAAAAATTGTCGAAGCTATTGCTAATAGCTCTACGAAACCAAAAGTATTAGTAAATGCTTCTGCAATTGGTTATTACGGTACTAGCGAAACAGCTACCTTTGATGAAAACAGTCCTTCTAGTAACGATTTTCTTTCTGAAGTTTGTCAGGTCTGGGAGACTGAAGCTCAGAAAGTTACAGATAGCAACGTGCGGTTAGTAATTTTGCGATTCGGAATTGTACTGGGGATGGGTGGTGCGCTTGGTAAAATGATTACCCCATTCAAGCTATTTGCAGGGGGTCCTATTGGTAGTGGAGAACAGTGGTTTTCGTGGATTCATCTAGACGATATGGTTGGCTTAATATTGTACGCTCTGACTAACTCGGAAATGTCAGGAGTGTACAATGGTACCGCACCTAAGCCGGTTCGCATGGCAGAGCTATCTACAACCATGGGTAAAGTAATGAATCGTCCTTCTTGGCTACCAGTCCCAGCTTTTGCAATCGAAGCGATGTTAGGTGATGGTGCAGTAGTCGCTTTGGAAGGTCAGAAGGTTTTACCCAAACGTACTTTAGAAAGCGGTTTTAAATATCAATACTCAGATTTGGAGCCAGCTTTAAAAGAAATTTTGTAATAATTTTGGATTTAGAAAGTTCGGGATAAAACAAAAAACAATGGTAGTGGGAGCGAGACGCTCCCTGTTAACAATTAGCGACTACCAACACTTATCAAAATCAATGATGTGAATTATTGGTTTGTACTATTGACATCACATTAGCATCATATTATTCGCGAACTTCTAACTTTCGAGAAACCCAACTGATAATACCGCTTAGAAGCGCACCAGCCATCAATATACCCATTGCGGGAGTAAATACTGGGTCCCATAGCTTGTACCATAAATCTAAGCCTAGGGGTATTCCAGCACCGCGACCAATGACTGCTATCGCAAGCCAAAAAAAGCTGATTAAAACTAGAAAAACATCAGCAACTAAAAATGTATTAAGTAAATTTAATAATTTATCTTTCATAAGATTTAAGATATCGAATGCAAAATAGAGAATTGGAAAAAAATGAAAAATCTGTGGATTAGATACCACAGATGAAAACAAAATTTGTTTTACCTTGATTAATCGAATAGCCAGCTTTTAATTTTCGCCAAACTTTTCCAGTCTGGTTTTCTAGTCAAACCATCGTCAATGCTATTTTTGATTTCCTCTTGCCATTCTTCATTAACCAGCATTAATTGCGAAGCAACCTCTACATGGTCTCGCAAACCTTTTTGACCTGTTTCCAACATAGCTGTAGCTAAATTAACCCTTGCCTGGGGGTCTTGAGGGTTCAACTTTACAGCCTTGTTTGCAGCCTTAGAAGCAAGCTTCGGTTTACTATCGAGCATGTACAACCATGACAAACAAGTCCACGCAGCACTGTTTTGAGGTGCGCGATCGCAAATGTCTTTAAAGACCGGAATCAACTCAGCAGGCTCGGTTCCGGCTTTATAGCGTTCGAGTGCTTCATCAAATAAAGATTCAACTGTTTGAGTCATAGTAAAACAAATATTATTCCTATCCGTCAAAAGTCCTTTGTAATTAAATAACTATTTACGAAAAAACACAAAGGACCTTTAACAATTTTTCTAAACACCGAACGATTTACCACAACCACATGTGGTGTTAGCGTTGGGGTTGGTAAACTGGAAACCTCCACCAATCAATGAATCGCTATAATCAAGCATCAAACCATAAAGATATAATAAGCTTTTACGGTCGCAAACAATCTTGAAGCCATCGTAGTCAAAAATGTCGTCGTGTTCGCTAATTTTGCTGGAGTCTTCAAAGTCCATCATGTAAGACATTCCAGAACAGCCACCTTGACGAACTCCTACCCGCAAGCAGAGTTCTTTACCTTGTTTTTCTTGCAATAATTTAACTTGTTGCAGTGCAGCTTCGCTGAGTAAAATTCCTCGTTGAGATTCGGTTGCTTGTGTCATCTGCTTAATACTCCCATATATTTGTATGACAATCAGTCCCCTAAAGGACTTTAATGCACGAATTGCGAGCCATAAGCTGGAGACAATAGTAGTTCCATGCTGCTCGACAAGATTCATTTTTTGCTGTTTTACTTATTCTAGCGATATTGATGAGGCTACAGTTATTTTCAACTCTGGTGAAAAACAAGGATAAATAAAGACATTGCATCTGCCTCAAACAAATTTGGGTCTTGCTGTAATTGATAAAGGGGAGACATCAAATTATGATTGCAGCATGCCTATAAGTTTTATTCTAAAATTGAAAGACTCGGCATATTTATAAAACACTATTTTTGGAGAAGCAAGACAAAAGAAAGAAAGCTTTTTAACACAGAAAAAAAAGAATCCTTCTTCTCCTAAACATAAAATTTACTCAGCGTTCAAGTTATAAACCTACTCTATGATAAGTTTAAGTCGCTCTACCATCCGTCGCTTGAAGAAATTACCCCAAATTACTTCTGTATGGGAAGGTGACCGTCGTCCGTTTTCATCAACTAGCGGGGAAGATTCACAAGAACAAAACGAATGCATTCTTTGGGTTGATGCTCATGAGGGAGTTGTGCGTTCTATGGATGTAGTGAATTCTCAAGCTGGTCCGGAAGCAGTTGTCCGTACTTTAATGCGAGCAATAGAAAGTCCCCACAATCCGGCCAAACCAGCACGTCCTCAAAAAATTGTAGTCCAAGATAGGGAAATTCAATTTTATTTACGCGGAGTGCTGCAAGATGTGGATATTGTGATTGACCGGGTACCTGAATTACCGTTAATTGATGAACTGTTTCGCGGCTTTTCAGAAGTTATTGACGACCAGGTTCCAGATTTACCTCCGGAGTATGCAAGTCTATTAAGAGATAAAGCTTTTGCGATTTGGAAATTAGCACCTTGGGAATTTTTAGAAGAACAGCAGATTTTATCGATAGAAATTAATAAATGGGATATCGGCACCCTATACGCTTCTGTAATGGGAATGCTAGGTATGGAGTATGGAATTTTACTTTATCGTTCGGAAGAGTCTCTTAAGCATTTTCGTGCCACTGTTTTAAAAGAGGATTCTTCGCAAGAGTTTCTTGAGGAAGCCTTTCTTAAACAAGATTGTTTATTTATGACTTTTGAACGCGCAACTAGCATTGAAGGTGAAGAAGATATATTCACTGATTTAGCAGACTACCCATTGTCGGAAATCAATCCAACTTTTGGTAATATTCATCCTCTTGAAGGGGTACGCTCTATTTTATATGAAGAAGAAGCTCTGACTTCATTAGTTGCTTATTCGGCTTTACATCGTTTTATTCGCGAACAACGCGATAATTTAAGCAATGGTTTGTTTCCATCCTTGAGCAATCGTTATCGTATATCTTTGCCGTCTTCTTTGGAAGCGAGAAGCAAATCAGTTTCAGTAACTGTAGCTACTCAAACTCAGTTAGCCTCAGAGTTAGAGGAAATGGCAAGCTTTGATGATGATGAGGAGATAATGCTGAATCATTCCGAAGCAAATCTTTCTCTACGGGATGATTTAATACCTGAAGATTCTTTCCTTAGTTTGGGAATGATTTCATGGGAAATGCTGGAATATTTAAAAGATGCTTCCAAATATCATCAAGTCGGCGATGTTGTACAAGTAGGTGAAGGTTTACCAGTAATATTAATTCAAACTTCCCGTCCAAAGGCAAAAACGATAATTGAATGCATCGAAAGAGATGGGGGACTTAGTGCAATTTGTTTTAATCCCGGTGCGAACCCTTTTGATGGTACTAATTACGATATTGGTCTGCTGCAAACTAAAAATCAAGAATTATTTCTCTTTGGTGAATTTGAAGATGATGATCCAGCCCATGTGGAAGCTAGACAAAAGTGGAACCAGCGCTGCAAAAATACTAAGGGATATTGCGGTCTAATTATTGCGAGGGGATTAACTGGAGCTTCTCGGGGAAATCCCCAGTTACGAGACATGATGGCTTTATTTGAAGCACGTTATTTATCACCCAAGGAATTAGGTGTTGGCACGCTTCAACTGATGCCTCAATTATGATTTGTTGTAAAGCTATATTCCCGTCAAATTTAGATCAGAGCCAGCAATATTAATCAAAACTAACTGGCTTTATTATGCTGAAATAATATGAATATACATAATCTTATATATCTTAATTTTCTGCTATCGAATTACTTTGCATAATTGTGTTTATTAAATATCCACCGAAAGCATAAAATAATAAGTATTTATTTGTTTAACCTAGCCTTTAAGATTTATATTCACTATTGATATGACGTAACCGTTCGCAATTTATTTAAGTAGGGTTAAGACGGTATATGTAGAGCTTTTCGGTTGAGTGAAATACGATTTTATAGACCTCACCTCCAGCCCCTCTCCTTATTAATGATCAGGGTGTATAGCGTTTATCAAGCAACTGAGGTACAGCGATTACCTCACACTGATAAAACTTTGCTTAATTTCCCCTCTCCTTAATAAGGGTTGGGGGTGAGGTTTTTATATGTACTTTAATAGACTGAGAAACGCTATATTCTATCCAACTGAAAACTTCTAAGCTGATGTGCGGCTAATTTGTATCACAATCAAATTTATAAATACTGTAGTTCGACCGTCTGGTCGCTAGTATTGTACAAATTAAACGTATAACAACTTATAAATCAAAAAATATTGACAATATATAAAAATAATTTAGGGATAAAACTTAAAGATAATTCATTAGCAGGAATAATATTATTCTATTGTTAAAGTAAATCAAATGCGGTTGCTATTATCAGTCGGATACTTAATGCTTGCTTGACTTAAATAGCTATAATTGAAGCATCCATGGGTAGGTATGATTGAGCATAATTATATATTTACGGCATTCAAATACATAAAAAACACTGTATAATTTGTTATTTAATGATTTGAGATATTTGGTAATTAAGTTATGACAACTTCACTTTAAAGTTATTATTTTAAATTTATCTATTTAAAATAAAGGCTTTACAGGATAAATGTATTTTCTTTATAAAGAAAAAGTAATATCAAATATTTTTTATTTCAATAAAGATTAAGTAAAGAGTAAATTTATTTAAAAAAAATAGATATACAATCGAGAAATCAGTTAATTAACAGTTTTATAAAAAATATGTTTAGAAAAATTGATTCATATGTACAAATACTTAAATCCTGATTTAATTTCTTTTAAAAAGCCAATAAACAATGGCACGACTAAATTTTTTGAATTGCAATCGATGAAAAAAAATGGCAAAAACCGCATGTTAATTCCTGTCAGCACAAAGCTTTGCAGAGAGAGGCTTTTTGCCAATTAATGTACCAATTACGTCAAAAATTTACAACGCTCTTATCTATTAGGATCAATGGGAAACGTTAGTCTACAGGCTTGGGATAAAACCAGAGGATTGCTACTTAAGGAGGAAAAAAAACATCTTAGAAAATATAAGTTGATTGACTCGTGGAAATTTGTAGGAGATTCGTTCAAAATCGACAATAAAGCTTTAGCTGTTGACCGCAAGCAACTGTCACAGTCCCAGCTATCTATAGTTATTAATTTGGTAGATAAAAAAGAATTCCTATCTTCGGCTCTTCATCCGAAATATAGTCAATATCTTGCTCCAAATGAGTCGAAAAAAATCATAACTTTTTTATTGGGAACTTTACAGCAGAAACACCTGCAAAAAAGTATGCGGTCTAACTGCATTAACCAAATGTTATTGCAGCTACTTTCCGATGCCGAACAAAGTTTACTTAGTTATTACTTTAAAGCGATTCACCATTTTTATTTGCCCCTATTATGTTTTTAAGCAAAGTATTTGACGAAAAAACTATGGGATAGAATTAAATGCTGATTACAAGATAAAAACTTGTAAACCGTTATTTGCTTAACAGTAAATATCTCAAATAAATTTATAAAATTTACTTCTATCGGCTCCTAATCTCGGAGCTTTGTTGAGTTCCAGGTGCGAGTCGCAATCAATCTACCTTCAACTACTGCGACCAAACTAATTGATAAATGGTGATATCGACCCAAAGGTTGCTAATCGTTTTTGTCCCAATACAAATCCTTGTTTAGTTTTAGCAACTCTGATAGGATTGTCGCTCTCATTATTTATTTTGATTTTTTTCATGATGTCAATATACAGCAGATAACACCACAAAATGACCAATAAGAAATGGGCTGTAAAACGTATAACAGTTAATCTTGCAGCACAAGAAGCAGACAAACTGGAAAAATATTGCCAGCAAACTGGTAGACCTGCTACGGATGTGATTCGAGAATTAATTCGAGGTTTATCCGTCACCGAAGAAAGTAAAGATATTGCAGGGTAAGCACTTTATGTAGCAGTCAAAAATCAAAAAATTTACAAATTGAAAGAATCGAGATTTTGCCGCACAAACTGGTGGAAAATCTGTATTTTCTACTTGATTGTTTAATGCATAGGAAATTCCGACACCAACTCAGTTACAATTTGTAAAAGATACTCAATCAAAAAAAACGGAATGCGAGTTGCAATCGTAGGTGCGGGACTAGCCGGTTTATCATGTGCTGTAGATTTAGCCGAAGCCGGTTGTGAAATCCAGATTTTCGAGTCTCGCCCATTTGTTGGTGGAAAAGTCGGTAGTTGGGTTGATAGCGATGGCAATCACCTGGAAATGGGATTGCATGTCTTTTTCGGGTGCTACTATCAACTGTTTGATTTAATGAAAAAGGTGGGTGCATTTGAACACTTACGTTCAAAAGAACATATCCACAACTTTATAAATCGAGGTGGACGAACTGGTGCATTAGATTTTCGTTTCCTTACTGGTGCCCCTTTCAATGGATTAAAAGCTTTTTTTACAACTTCTCAATTGTCGTTGCAGGATAAAGTACAAAATTCTGTGGCATTGGCAACAAGCCCGGTTGTAAGAGGTTTGGTTGACTTTGATGGTGCGATGAAAACCATCCGCGATTTAGATAAAGTTAGTTTCGCCGATTGGTTCCGCAGCCACGGTGGTAATAATGGAAGTATCGAACGGATGTGGAACCCCATTGCTTACGCTTTGGGTTTTATTGATTGTGAAAATATGTCAGCCCGCTGCATGTTGACGATATTCCAGCTATTTGCGGCTAGGACGGAAGCTTCAAAGTTGCGGATGCTCGAAGGCTCACCTCAAGAGTACCTGCATCAACCAATTGTCAATTATTTAGAAGCCAGAGGAACCCAAATTCATACCCGTCGCGGGGTAAGAGAAATCAAGTTTACAGAAGTTGATGGTACAACGCGAGTAGATGGATTGGTAGTCAAGAACGGCGATACTGAAGAACACATAACTGCCGATGCTTATATTGCAGCTTGTGATGTACCTGGAATTACCCGCTTGTTGCCTTCGGAATGGCGTAAATGGTCTGAGTTTGACAACATTTATAGGTTAGATGCGGTACCAGTAGCTACGGTGCAGTTACGCTTCGATGGTTGGGTCACAGAAATGCAGGATGGTCAAAAACGCAAACAGTTAGAGCAAGCTGCTGGTATTGATAATTTGCTATATACACCCGACGCTGACTTTTCTTGCTTTGCTGATTTGGCTTTAACTAGTCCTTCCGATTATTACCGAGAAGGAAGTGGTTCTTTGATGCAACTCGTATTAACACCAGGAGACCCTTTTATCAAGAAAAGTAATGAGGAAATAGCCAAGCATGTGTTAGCCCAGGTTCATGAGTTGTTCCCTTCGTCGCGAGAATTAAACATGACCTGGTATAGTGTTGTTAAACTTGCCCAGTCGTTGTATCGAGAAGCTCCGGGAATGGATATTTATCGTCCGCAGCAAAAAACCCCTGTAGAAAATTTCTTCCTATCGGGTAGCTACACTCAGCAAGATTATATAGATAGTATGGAAGGTGCAACAATTTCGGGAAGACGTGCGGCAAAAGTCATTTTAGAAACGATGAAAAAATAGTTTGGCAGAGGAAATAG
>ERZ1740070.1024-NODE-1024-length-18024-cov-4.621570_pt1 | contig 18024 bp, 13 predicted proteins | sample MGYA00581734_ERZ1740070 | MGnify/ENA primary metagenome ERZ1740070 (study PRJEB43018, sample SAMN04849744) | marine metagenome | isolation source: floating plastic debris | place: Pacific Ocean | collected 2008-09-01 | study: EMG produced TPA metagenomics...
CCTCGTCGTGGTGCGCCAGCAGGCTGATGAACACCGTGGTGAGGAAGAAGAAGATGAACGCCTGGATGAACCCGACGAAGATCTCCAGCATGTACACCAGGAAGCCCCCGATCGTCCCGATCACCAGCCCGATCACGCCCCCGGTCGAGCCCGCGGTCCAGAACGCGCCGGTCGCCGCGAAGCACGTCGCCAGCAGGATGTGGCCCGCCGTCATGTTCGCGAACAGTCGCACCGCCAGTGCGATCGGCTTGATCGCCAGGTTGCCCAGGATCTCGATGACAAAGACAATCGCGATGATCGGGAGGAACAGGACCGTCTGCAGGTCCGCTTTGATCGGGATGCCCCCGCAGTTGTGCTCGAGGTAACCCCGGAAGCCCAGCTCGCGGATGCCGGCGATGTTCACGACGGTCATCGCGATCACCGCGAGCACGCCTGTCACAGCGATGTTCTGTGTCGCCGTGCCGCCGATGATCGCGATGTGATCCTTCTTCATGCTCTGGATGAGCAGGTGGTTCATATCCAGCAGCGGGACAAGCCCGAGCATGTTGTTGATGAGGATGAAGAAGAAGAGCGTCCAGAGGAACGGCATGAACTTGTCCGTTCGCTCATGCAGAATCGGGCGGACGATCTCTTCGCGCAGGTAGGTGCAGATCACCTCGATCATGTGCGCGAAGGGATTGCGGGTCGTAAACCGCCGGGCGCCGTCGCTCTCGGGGCCGGTGCCGACGTGCTTGGCGATCCAAGGCCCCAGCAGGAGCATGATCAGCCCGCTGAGGATGAGGTTGGTCATGATCGCGGACCACACCCAGAACCCACCGTCCGTTACGAAGAACGGGTGGTTGGAAACGTGCCCGACGACCTTGTCGCCGTTGATCTCGGCCAGCAGCGGGATCATCACGCCGAAGCCTCCTGCATCATGCCGCCCGGAGCATCCGCCCCGGTGCCGGTCGATTCACGGTCAACAGCGGGCCACGCCGCGGCGACCGCGATCGCCTTCTCGGCAACCATCATCGCACCCGCCGCACCGGCAAACGGGGCCCAGAACCACATCGCGTCGTATGCCCCGAGCGTGTACACCACGCCGGCCAGGGCTGCTGAAAGCATCAGCCGCCCCATGCTCAGACCCATGACGATGGGCGTGAACAACGCGAACGACACGGGCTTCATCATCAGAAACACCGCCGGGCTGATGACGCTGCCGAGCAGAGCCATCACCGAACCGGCCCGCAGGCTGGCGAAATCGCCCCCGCGGTCAGCCGCGACCATCCATGACAGAGCGACCACAAGCACCGCGGCGATCGGCACGCACACCACCGAAAGGCGGGGCGGAGATACACACGTTGCGTCGGGCTGCTCGGACATCGAGTCTCGTTGCTCCTGCTGGCCCCACGGGCGGGGCCGCCGGTGGGGGGATGAGGATAGCCCGCGTGCCCGATCCCGGCGAGCGGGCGACCCGTTGGTTTCCTCTTCTGTCAAGACCTTTTTCTGCGCGCGTGGGGGCCGTCCAGCGCGGGGGCGTGCCGACGTGCGCTCGGGGGCTGCCTCCGCCGGGCTTTCACCCCCGGGGTGTCCGATCTGGGCGGGGCGCCTGAGGCGGGGGCGCCCGCTCAGCGCCCGCGTCGGCGTTGCTCCTCGATCCGCTCCAGCTCGCGGCTCAGCTTCAACCCATCGCGGATCGAGTGGTACATCCCCGTCACCAGCCCCACGCACGCCCCGGTGAGGATGCCGATCGGCTTGCTGCCAAACAACGTGTCGGCCCCCCAGCCCAGAAGCAAGCCAGCGCCGAACATCGCAAAGAGCTGAAACGCGATGCCGATCGCCTTCAGCTCGGGGCTCGACGCCCGTTTCGGGCTGAACTGGCGCGCAAACCCGTGCCCCAGCAGCCCGGTGACGCCCCTGGTCCGGGGCGCCTCGCCCGCGGCGGGCTTGCTGTCGTCCGTTGCGCGGTCCGCGGGGTCTCGAAGGATGTCGGGGATCTCGGGCGCCCCGCTGGGGCGATAGCCTGGCCGATCCGCGGGCGCCGGGTCGGGCTGCGGTGCGCCGTCGTGCTCGCGCTCGTCCACGGGGTCAGCCGATCTGCTGATGCGCAAAGGTGCGTGCCGCTTTGATCGCGTCGCGCAGCTTGCTCGCGTCGGGGCCTGAACCTTGGGCCGATTCCGGTCGCCCGCCGCCCTTGCCCCCCAGCACGCCGGTCGTGTGCTTGATCCAGTCGCCCGCGCGCAGCCCGCGATCGACCAGCGCCTTGGGCACCGCCGCCGCAACCGCGACCCGCTTGCTCCCGGCGCCCGTGCTCAGCAGCATCACCGCGGCCGTGGGGCAGGTCGACGTCAGCGTTCCCATCGCGGCCTCGAGCGCCTTGCGGTCCTCGCCCAGCCCGATGTCGGCAACGATCACGCCATCGAGGCTCGCCGCCGCCGATGAGGCGATCTGCTGCGCCTGCTGCTGGGCGACCTTCGCCCGCTCGGCCGCGCCGGCCTTCTCGGCCTGCTTGAGGCGCTCGCTCAGCGCCTCCAGGCGTGCGCGCAGCGCGTGCCTGCGCGCCGCGGGCAGCGTCAGCTCGTCGAGCTGCGCGCCGATCTCCTGCACCTGGTCGCGAAGAGCCGCGTCGGCGAGCTGCTGCGCCTCGTCGATGCGGGCCTCCAGCCCGTCCGCCGCCGCGATCGCCGCCTGCGCCGGCACCCCCGCGACCGCCGTGATCCGGCGCACACCCTTGGCGATGCCCTCTTCCTGCACCAGCGCGAAGGCCCCGATCTCGCCCGTGCGCTGGGCGTGCGTGCCGCCGCAGAACTCAATCGCGTGCGCGCGCCAGTCGTCGTTGTCGGGGTCGCCCATCAGCGTTCCGACCGGCGCACCGATCGAGACCACACGCACGGGGTCCGGGTACGTCTCGCCGAAGACCGCACGCAGCCCGGCGATCCCCTGCGCCACGCGCAGGCTCGCCAGATCGGTATGCACCGTGAGGTCGCGCTCGATATCGCCCCGGATCGCCGCCTCGGCCGCCTCGAGCTTCGCCGGGTCGACCGGCCCGTTGTGCGCAAAGTCGAAACGCAGGCGATCGGGCGCAACCAGCGAACCCTTCTGATCGGCCCCGTCGCCGATCGCGTCGCGCAGGCGGTGGTTGCGCAGGTGCGTCGCGGTGTGGTGGGCCGAGATGCCTCGCCGGCGTTGCCCGTCGACATGCAGGATGACATCATCGCCCACCCGCAGCTCGCCCCGCGTGATGCGTCCTTCGTGCGCCACATAGTCGCCGAACGAGCGCACGTGCTCGACGCGGAACTCACCCCCGTGGGCCGCGTCGCGTGCGCTCGTGCTCCGCTCGCGGGTCACCTGGATCCGCCCGGTGTCGGCGACCTGCCCGCCCATCTCGGCGTAGAAGCTGGTTTTGTCGAGGATCAGCGAGACCGCCCGCGTGCTCGCGGTTGTTGAATCGGCGTGCTCGTCGAAGTTCTTCCCGCCCCAGATCGCGCGCACCGTCGCGCGGATCTCGCGCGCGTGAAACTTGTGGCTGTCGTCGGTCGGGCGCACCTTCATCTTCGCCAGGCGGTCCAGCTCCTCGGGCCCCATCGCCAGGCGGTCGTCGGTCCCCTTGCGCCCCGAGGCCTTGGCCCGCTCGCGCTGCGCGCTCATCGCCGCTTCATACCCCGCGACGTCGACCTCCAGCCCGCGCTCGCGCGCCATGAGCTGGGTCAGGTCGAGCGGGAAGCCGTAGGTGTCGTACAGCTTGAACGCCGCGGCGCCGGGCACGACCTTGCCATCGGCCTCGCCCGCGGCCTGCTCGAAGAGCCGGATGCCCTTCTCCAGCGTCCTGCCGAAGCTGGTCTCCTCGTCACTGATCGCGGCCGTGATCTTCTCTTGCTGCGCGCGCAGCTCGCCGAACGCCTCGCCCATCAGCGTGACCACCGTCGGCACGAGCCTGGCGAAGAACCCGTCCGGCGCGTTCAGCTTCTGTCGCCCGTAGCGAACTGCCCGGCGCAGGATGCGCCGCAGCACGTAGCCGCGCCCCTCGTTGCTGGGCGCGGCGCCGTCGGCAATCGCGAAGCAGAGCGTGCGGATGTGGTCGGCGATCACGCGGTACGCCTCGTCGCGCCCGTCGGTGTCGTCAACGCCGACGCGCCCGCGGTACGCCTCGCCCCCGCACAGCGTGTGGATCGCCTCGAAGATCGGCTCGAACAGATCGGTGTCGTAGTTGCTCGTCTTCCCGTTGAGCACCCGCACGAGGCGCTCCAGGCCCATGCCCGTGTCGACATGGCGGGCCGGCAGCGCGCGCAGCTTGCCGCCCGCGATCCGCTCGTACTGGATGAAGACCAGGTTCCACAGCTCGATGACCATCGGGTCGTCGGCGTTGACCAGCGATCGCCCGCTGACCCGCGCACGATCGGCGTCGCTCCGCCCGTCGTAGTGCAGCTCGCTGCAAGGCCCGCAGGGACCGGTCTCGCCCATCTCCCAGAAGTTGTCCTTCATGTCGCCGGGCAGCACCCGATCGGCGGGCAGGTGGCGCTTCCAGAGGTTCTGGGCCTCTGTATCGGGCTCGAGCCCGGACCGCTCGTCGCCGCCGAAGTACGTGGCGTAGAGCCGCTCGGGGTCGAGTTGCATCTTGCCCTGCTCGCGCGGGCCGGTCATGAAGTCCCACGCCCAGGCGATCGCCTCGGCCTTGAAGAAGTCGCCGAAGCTCCAGTTGCCCAGCATCTCGAAGAACGTGTGGTGGTACGTGTCCTTGCCGACGTCGTCGAGGTCGTTGTGCTTGCCCCCGGCCCGGATGCACTTCTGGCTGTTGACCGCGCGGGTCAGCCCCTCCAGCGGGCTGCCCTTGGGCACCTGGCCCAGGAAGACGGGCTTGAACTGATTCATCCCCGCGTTGGCGAAGGTGTCGCGCAGCGAGGGATCGTTCATCGGCACGACCGTGCTGCTGGGCACAACCCGGTGCGCGTGCGCACGCCGGAAGTAGTCGATGAAGCACCTGCGGACATCGGCCCCGCGGATCGGGCTGCCGGGGGCGCCAAGGGGTGTCAAAGCGGCTTGGTCGGAGGCGGCGTCTGGCATGGATCTGGTTTCCCACTCGCGTCAACCGGGCACGCGGGGGCGGGGCCGCCCCTCGCGACCCGCATCCTACACACGCCCCCGCTAGGCTCACGAGCGAGCACCGCTATGGCAAAGAAGACCACCACCAAAAAGGCCGCCAAAAAGACGACCCGCAAGAAAGCGCCCGCCCGGCGCAACTCGGGCGATGATGCGCGATCCACCTGGTCGCCCCCGGCCCCGATCCCGCTGGACCGCGTGCTGGGACAGTCGCGATCGCTCGGCGTCCTTGGCGATGCCATTGCCTCGGGCAGGCTGCACCACGCCTGGATCTTCCACGGCCCGTCGGGCGTGGGGAAGTTCACCGCGGCCCTCGCGTGGGCGGCGGTGTTGCTCGACCCCGATGCCTCGCCCGACCTGGCCGGACGCCTCACGGTCGACCCGGCAAGCCCGGCCCAACGCCTGCTCGCGAGCGGGCAGCACCCGGGCCTGCACGTGATCGTCAAAGAGCTCGCGCGGTTCAGCAGCGACGACAAGGCCCGCTCGAGCAAGCTGATGACGATCCCCCGCGCCGTGATCGACGAGCGGCTCGTCCGCCCCGCGCAGCTCCGCGTCCCCGGGGGCGAGCAGCGCGGCGCCGCCGCGGGCAAGGTCTTCATCATCGACGAGGCCGAGCTGCTCGACCGCTCGCCCACCAACGCGACGAGCCAGTACGCGATCCTCAAGACGCTGGAGGAGCCGGCGCCGGGTTGCGTGTTCATCCTGGTCACCAGCAGCGAGGACCGCCTGTTGCCGACGATTCGCTCGCGTTGCCAGCGCGTCGCGTTCACGCCGCTGACTCGAGACGACTTGGCGGTGTGGCTCGACGAGCGTTCGGGGCTTGAGGTGACGCCCGACGAGCGCGCATGGCTGCTCGAGGCGGCCGACGGCTCGCCCGGCTGGATCACCCGCGCCGCCGACGCCGGCTTGTTCGGCTGGTGGCAGCAGCTCGAGCCGATGCTGCGATCGCTCGACGCGGGGCGGGTGCCACTGGAGCTGGGCCCGGCGGTCGCCAAGCTGGCCGACGATCGGGCCGCGGCCTGGGTCAAGCAGGGCGAGAAACAGGGCGAGCTCCGCAGCAAAGAGGTCGCGAACCATCTCGCGGCGGGCCAGGTCTTCGGGCTGATCGCCACGCACTACCGCCGGGCGCTGCGATCGGGCGACGCAGACGCGGCCGAGCGGGGCGTGCGCGCGATGGACGCGATCGTGCGGGCCGAGCGCGAGCTGCGCAGCAACGTCTCGCTCAAGCTCGCGGCCGACCATCTGGTCGCCGGGCTCGATGCCGCCGCTGCTGGCGAGTACGTTTTCTAGATTGATGATGGACGAAGCCGGGCGGGCAGTGCCCGCTTCTGATCAGGCGCTGAGCGAGAAGCCGCCGGCCCGACCCTGATTTGGCCCCGGCGCTGTCGGCTCCCCCGCGGAAGCCTGCGCACGCGCCTGCGTCGCGGCGCTCGGACCGGGCATGCCCTGCTCGCTCGCCAGACGCTCCATGACCATCAGCCAGGTCTCACGCTCGTATTCGAGCAGCTCAATCACCTTGTCGAGGCGGGCGACGTCCTTCTCGCGGCTCGCGTCGATCAGCTCGGTGTACATGAACGACAGCAGGCCTTTGACCTGCTCGCCCACCTCGCCGGCGGCCTCTGCGTTGATCGTCGTCATCAGCTCGAGCACGATCGCCCGGCACTGCGTGAATCCCTCGTAGCTCAGCTCGGGGTTCTTGCTCTCCAGCCCGTGCTTCGCCTGGTGCGCAAACTTGAGCGAGCCGTCGAGCAGCAGCAGGCGCAGCTCCTCGGGGCGGGCCGAGAAGACCTTCGACTGGAGGTACGCGTTTGTGGTGTCGGCGTTGGTCATCGCGGGGGAGGTATCGGCCCGTCTCGGAGCGTTCTTGAGCGCAGAACCGGTGCGGACCTTCCGCCGTTTGCCCTCCTCGAACCGGGGTCGGCGCGGGGTCAGCCGATCGACGTGATCTGGCTCAGCGACGAGCCCTGGCTCTGGAGCTGCGCGATCGCCTGCTCCATCGCGATGAACTCGCGCTGGAGGATCTGCTCGCGGGTCGCGAGGCGATCGGTAAACGACTCGATCCGATCTTGCTGGAGGGCGATCTGGCTGTCGAGCGCCTCGTTGCGCAGCGTGAGCGTGCCGCCCAGGGTCGAGGTATAGCTGTTGGCGAACTCCTCGATCTGCGGGATCAGGCCCAGGGCGCTGAAGGTCGTCTGCGCGTCGGGGTCGCGCACCGTTGTCACGCCGTCGTCGAGCGTCCGCACCGAGCCGCTCTCGTCGATGACCCGCTCGGTGAAGAGCTGCTCGACGGCCGTCGGGTCCTCGCTGAGCGCTTCGCGGAAGCGTTCGCGGTCGAACTGGAGCTGCGAGCCCTGGCCGATGGTCACGCCGACGTCGGCCAGGCGGTCGAAGCCGTTGCTGAACCCGTCGACGGTCCCGTTGATCGTGTTGACCAGCTGCTGGCGGAGGAGCAGGGTCGTGCCGTCGCCCAGCAGTGCGCCGCGTTCGCCCGTCTCGGCGACGAAGCGGGTCTGCTGGTCGATCCGGTCGAGCACGCCGTTGAACGCGTCGATGAAGCTCTCGACGCTTTCCTCGATGCCCTCGGTATCGGTCGCGATGGTGAGCGTGACGGGCGCGTCGGAGGTGTTTTTGAGGTCGATCGTCACGCCCTGCACGACGCCATCGAGGGTGTTGCTCGAGCTGCTGAGCAGGATGCCGTCGGCCGCGTCCGAGCTGCCGAAGAAGACCCGCGCGTCCTCGCCCCGGTCGAGCAGATCCAGGCCCAGGTCGAAGTCGCCCGAGTCGACGACGAACCGCCCGGCGGTGCCCGAGGTCGTGCTCGAGAGGCTCAGGCGGAAGGGCGAAGCGCTCGAGCCGTCGTTGATGATCGTCGCGGCCACGCCCGCCGAAGCCTCGTTGATCTTCTGGATCACGTCGTCGAGCGTGTCGGCGGGCTCGAACTCGATGACGGTCTCGAACGAGCCGTCGATGAAGTTCTCGCCGCCGGTGCCGGTCGCCGTGCCGGCGATGCGCAGGTCGCGGGCCGCGGTGCCCTCGGTGTCTTCGATGGTGATCGCGGTGGCCCCGGGCGTGCCGGTCTCTTCGATCAGCAGCCCGTCGCCGGTGTCGTTGAGGCGCGCGCGTACGTTGATGCCGCCCGAGTCGTTCTCGCGGTTGATCTTCTCGATCACGTCCAGCAGGGTGGTGTCCTCGTCGTCGATCGTGATGTCGGCGACCGAGCCCGAGCTGTCGGTGATGCGGAACGAGCCCGTGCCGATGCCCTCGCCGCGGTTCAGCGTGCTCAGGCGTGTGCCCTGCCCGAGGTACGCGAGCTGCAAGTTGCTGCCCTGGATCGAGTCCGACGTCGAGGTGCCCGCGATACCCAGCGCGGCCGCGCTGTCGTTCCCGCTGCTGCCCGCGATCACGAAGTTGTTCGAGCCGGTCGTGTTGTCGGTGATGCTCAGCCCGTTGCCGGCCTTGTTGAGCCCCGCGGTGATCGAGCCGCCGCCCTGATCGTTGATCGCGTTGATCACCTGCTCGAGCGTCTGCGCGGCGCTGATGTCGATCGCCAGGCTCGACCCGTCGCGCGTGTCGACGTTCAGCAGCCCGTCGCCCGCCAGCCCGGAGCCCCCGTTGATGCTGCTCAGCAGCGTCGTGTTCGCGTCGGCCAGGATCCGCCCCCCGGCCACCGCCCCGCCCGTGAACGAGCCGGCGATGCCGAGGTCCTCGGCCGTCGTGGTGTCGTCGCTGCTGGTGATGTCGATCGTCTCGTTGCCCGAGCCGTTGACCACCAGCCGCCCGCTTGCTTGGTCGATCGAGGCGCTCAGGTCGGTCAGCCCGGCGTCGGTCAAGGCCTGGTTGATCCGGTCGACCACGCCGCCGATGTCGGACGCCGCGGCCTGGGTGACCTCGATCTCCTCGTCCTCATTGTCCGGCAGGTCGATCACGTCGCCCAGGCGGATCTCGACCCGCACGGGCGAGCCGCCGACGTCCGGGTCGGTCACCTCAAAGACCAGGGCAAAGACGTGCTCGCCCACCGTGCTGTCGATCGTCTCGCCCCGCCCGTCGTTCAGGCTCGTCAGCGCCGTGTTGTTGTTGAGCCCGAAGACCCGGTCGCCCGTGATCGCGCCCGAGACCGCGGCCTTGCCCGCCAGCCCGAGCGATGCCGCGGTGTCGTCGCCCGGCCCGCTGGTCACGCTCGTCGCGCCCTCGAGGACGAACGACCCGTTCTGCACGCTCGCGGTCACGCCGCTGAGCCCCGACGCCGAGTTGATCGATTCGATCACATCGCCGACGGTCGCGACGCGCGACAGGTCGATCTCGACCCCGTCGATCAGAATCGCGCCGCGGTCGATGCCGTTGCCGTCGTTCAGTTCGCTCAGCGAGGTGTCGCGGTCGAGCCGGGCGCGCTGGTCGTCGAAGCTGATCTGGTCGATCCCGATCGCCGAGTTGTCGCGGTCGGCAAAGCCCCGGCTGAGCTGCTGGCGCGTCGTCACGAGGCGGTCGACGATGAACGTGTACGAGCCGTTGGTCGCGCTGGTCCCCGCGATCGCCGAGAGCACGGAGTCATCGCTCGAAGCGGCCGAGCGCGTGTCGAAGATGTTGTCGGTCCGGAAGGCCTGGGCCGCGGTGCTCAGCCCGCTCAGGCGGCTGTTGATGTCCAGGTACGCCGCCTGCTGGGTCTGCAGCTGGAAGAGCCGGTTCTCGGCGAGCTGGCGCGGCCGCGCCTCGATCTGCAGGATCTGCTGGATCAGCGACGCGGTGTCGATGCCGCTGAAGAGCCCCACATTGCTGGTGATCGTGCCCACGCTGCGCCTCCGTTCGCTCTGCGCGTCTTGCTCGGGCGGTTCCCCGCCGAGCCTCCGCGCGTCTCCAACTGCTCTCACCGATCCGTCGGCCGGCGAGCCGGGGGAATCCTCCCGCAACGCCCGCGCCGAACCCATCGACATCGGCTCGGTGGAGCGATCCCCTTGGGCATACGGCCAGCGAGAGCTGCAAATCGCCCCGCTTCACCCGCCTGTTTAGGTTGATCCTGTCGGTCTTTCGGACCTTGCCCCACGCGGCCCGCCGCGCCGAATCTGCCCGGTCGGGCAAAGATCGGCCCCCCGCCAAGCCGATCCGATCGGCACGGGGCGAACGAACGGGCCTGCCCGGCGTAAGAATCCCGCTCCGTCGGGTCCAGTCTGGCCCCCCGCCCGCGCAGCAGCACCAGAGACCAAGCCATGGCAAGTACCGCCTCCTCCACGCCCACCGCCGGCCCGCATCAAGCCCCCGCGGCCCGGTTGCAGCGTGTGCTGCGACTTGTGGTGGTGCTGCCGCTCAGCGCGGCGGTCTTGCTGGCCGGGCTCGCCGGCGCGTGGGGGGCGCTCACCATCGTCGGGCGACCGGTCTGGGGCTGGATGGGTTTCGAGCTGTTGCTGGTGGTCGCCGGCGTCATCGGTGTGCTGACGGCGTTCGCGCGGTTCCGCTCGGGCCCGGGCATGGCGCTGCTCTGCGTCGCCGGCACGGTCGGCGTGGCGGCCTTCTTCGGCAGCCTCGACGCCGAGCCCAACCTTCGCGCCGCGCGCCCGGATCTGGCCCGCTTCGTTGACCCAGCGCTCTACGCCCGCCTCGCCGCCGCCGGCCTCATCGCCGCCGCCGCCGCGGGCATCGTGCTGCTCCGCTCGGTGAAGTCCTTCCGCCCCATGATCGTCGCGATCTGCAACGCGGTCCCGCTGCTGATCGCGGGCGCGGTCTACCTGCTCGCGTGGGGCCGCATCGCCCCAGCGCTCGCAGCGCTGCCCGAGCCGGTCCGCGTGATCCTCTACCTGCTCGTGGGCCTGGCGCTGGCGATCTTCGCGGCGTGCACGGTGCACTTTGCGGTGCGCGCGTTCGAGACCGCCGGCGAACCCCGAGGCGAGCCCGACGACAACTCCGCAAGCGAATCGAAGCCGGCGAGCGCTGGGGCCTGACCCCAAGGGCACGCCGAGTTGGCGTCAGTCCGCCAGGCGCACCGTCAGCACCACATCAGCGCTGACCCCGAGCTTCCCGCCCTCGACCGGAGTGGGGGCCGCGGCCTCCATCCTGCTCGCAAACGGGCTTTGTCCGCCGCCGCCTTGCAGTCTCGCCGTCGCCGCGGCACGCGACTCGCTCACCTCCAGCACCACCTCGACGCGCCGCCCCATCGCCTCGGCGATCACGTCGGCCTTGGCCCGCGCGACACGCACCGCCTCGCTCAAAGCGTCGAGCTCCGCCCGCTCGCGGTTCTGGAGCATGAACGAGACGCCGTACGCCTGATTGGCCCCGCCTTCGATCCCGACGTCGATCACCTGCCCGACTCGATCGATCTCGTCGCCGCGCACCGCGACGGTGTTGCTCGCGTCGTAGCCGATGATCTTGGGCGGCTCGTTGACCCCGTCACGCGACGCGTTGCGCGGCCGCTGCTCGTAGATCGGGCTGAGCGAGACGCGCCCGGTCGTCAGCAGCTCGCCCTCGATCTCCAGCCCTCGAACGGCCTCGATCACGCCGGCCATCGCCTCGTTGACCTGCCCCTGCGCCTCGCCCGCGGTTGCCGCCCGGGCCCGCACGCCGAGCGTCACACTAAACCGGTTGGGATCGACCTCGACGCTCCCGGTCCCCGCGACGCGCACGATGGTGGCGGCCCGTGCGTCCGCCGAAGCGGCGTGCGTGCCATCCTGGACCGTCGTGTTCGACAGGCCCAGCATCGTCCCGCCCGCGAGGGTGATCGCGGCCCCGGCCGCCGCGGCCAGCATCAGCATCCCGCTCCCGGGCTTGTTCTGCGTCCTGCGTGTCATCGTGTGTGCTCCCCGGATGGGTGTTCGTTGTTGGACATGAATGCGGGCCGCCTGGCGGCACCGTCTTGAGAGCAAACGACGCTCGCCCCGGTCTTGTGCGCGCAAAGCCGCCCGCGTGACACGCCCGTGACACAAGCCGCGCCTCGGCGGCCCCGGTTGCTAGAGCAGGTACTCCAGCTCCACCTCGTGGCGGATCCGGATGCTGTCGAGCCCGAGCTCTGGGATCTCGGGCTTGAGCTTGCGCGCCTCAACCATCGCGTCGCGGTGCACCGCGAGCAGGTCGAACTCGCGCCGCTGATAGAAACGGATCGCCGGCGTGTTGTCGTTGGTCGTGACCAGCCACAGGCGACGGCAACCGGCCTCGCGCGCCGCCGTGCGCACCTCGGCGAGCAGGCAGCTCCCGATGCCGCCGTCATCGGCCAGCGAGTTGTGCGTCACGATCTCGCACGCGTCGCCCACGATCGAATAGGTGATCAGCCCCAGCTCCTCCTCGCCCCGCCACGCGGCAAAGCCGGGCAGCGCGTCGGCGTGGTGCAGGTGCCCGCGGGTCGCCTGGGTCGTCGTCGCCCAGTACCGCTTGAGCACGCGCGGGACCCAGGGCTTGTCGTCCGCCGTCAGCGGGCGGATCTCGAACTCGGTCGCCGTTGCGGTCTGCTGCTCGCTCATGGCTGCCTCCTGTGCCCGATCAAAGTCCGCACGCAATCGTCGGATGGGTCGGCGTGTCGGTCGACGGATTGTACGAGCGGGGCCCGCGTTGGGTGGCATTCTGGAGCGGCGGATCCGCAAAATCGCCCCCGGCGCCCGACGGGTCGCTCCGATCGCGCCGATCAGGCGCCCGCGGGGCCCCTTTCGGGCCCCGCTCGCGCTCAGGGCCCGCCCCGCGCGGCCCGATACCACCCCCATGCGCGGGGGCAAAGCCAAGTCGTACCGAAACCGCTCGGCCGAGCGGTACGCCACCGAGGGCCTCACCGGCAGCGGGCTCCCGTTGCTTGATCTGTCGGCCGGGGGCATGCGCGTCGCCTTTGACGCCAAGGCCAAGTTCCGCGTGGGCGAGAACCGCACCTTCATCGTCGGCAGGCCCGGCGCGGCGCTCCGTCTGGCGGGGGTGATCGTCTGGGTCAAACGCAAGAGCGTCATCGATCGGTCGGGCGAGGCCGGCGTGCAGTTCGTGGGCTTGAGCAGCGGGCACGCCAAGGCCGTGGACCGCTTCGCACGCCTGGGCACGCTCGAGCCCGAAGAGCCCGCGGGCGACGAGCCGGGCAGCGCCGAGGCGACCGCCGCCGATGCGGCTGCGCCGGTCCGCGTCGACGTCCCTGACTTTTACGCGATCGTGGGCGTGGCGCGTTCGGCGGACGAAGACGCGATCAAATCGGCCTACCGCAAGCGTGCGCGCGAGCTGCACCCGGACCTGAACCCCGACCCCGAGGCGAGCGAGCGCTTCGACGAGCTCACCAAGGCGTACACCGTGCTGAGCGATCAGGGCGTGCGCGAGCGGTACGACGCGATGCTCAGCGCGTCGCAAGGCGAGGGCACGTCGTCAGCCGCCGCCTGAATCGGCGAGTCGATCGACAAACGCGCTGACTGCGGCGATGCTCGCGCCCCGGTGGGGGGGTGACCAGAGGTCGTTGTGTGCGCCCTCATCGATCACGGCGAGTTCACCCAGCGGCGCAGCGCCCGCGATCGCGCGACCATCGGCGAGCGGGCTGATGGGATCCTGACCACCGTGCAGCACGAGCAGCGGCACACGCACGCGCTCCGCGAGCCTCGCGCGGTTGAACCGGCGCCAGAAGGGGCCTGCGCCGCTCAAGAGCCCGACAAACGCGAGCGCCGCGCGCAGGTTGACCAGCACCGGCAGCGAGCGTGCGCGCAGGACGGCCTTCGCGGGCGTCTGCGGCTCGCGATAGGGCGCCTCGGCAACAACACCGATGACCTGGACGTCTCGGGTGATCGCGGCCGCTTCGATCGCGGCGCCCGCGCCCATCGACCAGCCGACCAGCAACACCGGCTCGCCCCGCGCGGTCTGCTCGGCGACCTCGATGATCTCGCCCGCCTCGCGTGCGCCCAGGCTGCACGTGCCCGGCGCCTCACCCATCCCGGGCGAATCCCACAGCAGGATGCGCCGGCACAGCGGTTCGAGGGGCTCGATCCGCTCGAGCCCGCCCAGGCGCGAGTCGCCCCAGCCGGGCGTGAGGATCGCGACGGGGCCGGTGGGGCGTCGCCCCTCGATCGTCCAGGCCGGGCAGTCGTGCCCACGGACGCGCACGGTGCTCGATGCGAACGCTCGCGGCGGCTCCATCTCGGCGGGCGTTGTCGGTCGCCCGCGTGCGATCGCGCGACCCGCGGTGTGCCTGGGCGGGTGGGTCAGCGACCAGGCCGTGCCGAACACCAGCGCGCCGGTGTAAACCAGCAGCCCCAGCCCGAGCAGCGGCAGCAGCGCGACGAAATCCGTCAGTGTCGGCAGCGGCACCGCTCAGAGGCCCAGCAGCGCGCGCACGTCGTTGAACGTCACGAGCAGGAACAGCCCGGCGATCATGATCAGCCCGGCCGTCGTGACCACGCTCTGCACCGCGAGCGGCACGGGCCTGCGCGCGATCATCTCGTACACGATCATGAGGAACTGCCCGCCGTCGACGATCGGCAGCGGCAGGAAGTTGATCACCGCGAGGTTGACGCTGACCAGCGCGAGGAAGAAGAGCAACCACACGAACCCGCGTGAGGCGATCAGCGTGCCGACGTGCGCGATGCCAACGGGCCCCTTGAGGTGCTCGACCCGCACGGTGCCCTCGAAGAGGCGCGCGAAGGTCACATAGGTCATCAGCATCACGCGCTGGGTCTCGGCGACGCCCAGCCCGACCGCGTCGAGCGGGCCCTCGCCCTTGAGCAGCGTCTGCTCGGGCTCGAAGAGGCCCGGGAAGATCGGGCTCGCCCAGCCGAGCCCGTGCAGGCGGTCGAGGTCGGCGCGGGTGAGCGTCCAGGGAATGGTGGCGGGCGCGTCCGCGCCCGGAGCGCGGAGCGTGACGTCGATTGATGCCTCCTGCACACCGGCCTCGTACGCGCCGCGGGTTGCGTCGCGGAGCGTTTCGCGGACACCGAGGAGAGTGTTGACCGGCTCGCCCCCGATCGACTCGATCACGGTGCCGGGTCGGTCGATGAGCGCGTTGGCGGGCCTCGGGCGGGGCTGCGCGTCGTCGCGGTGGTCGCGCAGCGTGCGCTCGGGCAGGGCGACCCGGGCGTCGAGCCCGGCGGTATCGCCCACGCCGAAACCGACGGTGCCCTCGCGGCTCACCTCGACGGTCAGCGCGATCAGCTTGGTCGAGCCGTCGCTCGCGCGGCGCTGCACCTCGATGTCGAGCGCACGCCCGCTGTGGTCGCGGATCTCGCGGATGCCCGCGGCGACGCTGGGGTGCGTGACCGAGCCGATGCGTACGAAGACATCGCCGGGCCTCAGGCCCTGCTTGACGTTGTCGGGGTTGGCCTCGGGGTTGACGCGCAGCACGGGCAGCAGGCCCAGCAGGTGGTCGACCGCGACCTCTCCGCCGCCGGGCATGGCGGTGACGGCGTTGTCAAGCAGCGGGGTCGATGCGGTGGTGATCGCGACGCGTTCTCCCGTGTCGCTCTCGAAGACGAGGTCGATCGGGCCGCCGCCGATGCGGTTGATCAGCGGGGCGATGTCGCCCGCGCGGGTGATGCTGTCGTCGCCGTTGATGCTGACGAGGCGCATCCCGGCCTCGACGCCGGGCAGCCCGATCGAGGCGAGGTTCTGGGCGATGTCGTTGCGCTCGGCCTCGGTGTCCGCGTCGAAGATCCGGAGCGTGCGCGCGGGGAAGAAGCCCAGCTCGAGCAGCCCGGTCTGGGCGCCGGCCTGCGGGACGATCTCGAACGCGATCGGGTCGGGCACGCCCGAGCGCTCGATCGAGATCGCAACGGGCTCGTTGCGCTTGGCCATCGCGGCGGCGAGGGTGATGTCGTTGAAGCTGTTGGCGGTGCGCCCCTCGATGGAGCGCACGACGTCGCCCGGTTGCAGGCCGACGTGCGCGCCGTCGGTGCTGACCGCGGTCGCGGCGGGTGAGCCCGCGACGAGCTGGCCCACGATCGCGGGCTCGGTGCGCAGCCCCACGCCGAAGACAATCACAAACAGGATCGCGGCCGAGATGATGTTGAAGATCACGCCCGCGCTGATCACGATCAGGCGTTTCCAGGGCGTGCAGTTCTGGTAGCTGTCGGCGGCCTCCGACGTCGCGCCGGGGTCGAGGTCCTCCTGGCCCAGCATCTTGACATAGCCGCCCAGCGGGAGGGCGTTGAGGCGGTACTCGGTGGGGCTGGTGCCGGGCGGTGGCTTGCCGCGCGTGCGCACGTGCTCGTTGTATTCGGGCTCGCTCGAGCCGCGCTGCAGGCCCATGCCCTTGCGGTAACTGAAGATCGCCGGCCCGAAGCCGACGGCGAACGCGAGCACGCGGCTCCGGGCCCAGCGCGCGGCGATGAAGTGCCCGAGCTCGTGGATGAACACGATCAGCCCGAAGCCGAGCACGACGAGCAGAAGGTCGAAGAGGGTGCCGAGTGGTCCTGCGAGCATCGTGGATCGTATCGGCGGTTGCGGGGCGGGTTGCTGAGGTTGTCTGCGATGCGGGAGAAAGTCGCCCCGGTAGGCGGGAAGCAAGGCGGCGTGGGGCGGTTTGCCCCCCGCCGCGGGTGGATACAAGCCGCCAGTCACGCGTGCGGCGAGCCCGGGCCGGCCGCCGGTCGGTGGCGGGCGGTGAAAGTGGGATCAGTACTTGATCGTGCAGCCGTAGGGGCGGGTCTGCGACATGGTGACGGTCTCGCCGGCGAGGACCTGGCGGAGGGCCTCGTGGGCGTAGACGGTCTCACCGATGTTGGACGCGCCGCGGTCGGAGCAGAGCGCGCCGTGGTACTTGACCATGCCGTCGGCGCCGACGATGAAGATCTCGGGCGTGCGGGTGGCGCCGAACATCTTGCCGACCTTGCCGTCGACGTCGAGCAGGACGGGGCCGTCGATCTTCCAGCCGTCGCGGGCCTTCTGGTTGTGGGCCGCGGGCTCGGCGTTGTTGTTGTCGTAGAAGGCCTGGTTGTTGCTGTTGATGCGGAGCCAGGTGACCTTCTCATCCTTGAAGGTCTTCTCGATGTCGGTGGTGGTGCTGTTCCCGTCGTAGTGCTTGACGACGAACGGGCAGTCGGGGCTGAACCACTCGATGACGACCGTGTGGCCCTTCTGGGCGTACTCCTTGAGGTCGTGCTTCTTGCCCATGGTGTCCATGAGGACGAACGCGGGGGCCTCGGTCCCGACCTTCACGTCGGCTTTCTTGGCGCCGTAGCCGTCCTGGGCGGTTGCCGCGGTCATCGCGGTCGCGGCCAGGGCGATACCGAACCATTTGCTCATACCAGCGATACGCATGTCGAATCCTCCGTCTGTGCGCCCGCGGGTGTCGCGGGCGTTGTCGTGTCGGCGAGGCGGGGGACAGTCCCGCCCGCGCCAGGTGCTGCCGCGGGAAACGCACCGCGGCGAGAAAACCCGCCCCGCGGACGCGTAAGTTCACGCGTCGGCGGGGCGGGGGTCTGATCGTTCGTGCTTACGGGCTTGTGGTTGTGCTGTTGGTGGTGTTGGTGGTGTTGGTCGAGGCGGCGTAGCGCGTGGTCGTGCGTGCTTGGTGCTTCATCGGGTCCACGCCGACCGGGGCGGTGACCTCGAACAGGCGGGGCGGGCCGCCCAGCGCGGGGCGCAGCTCGATGATCCCGGCGACGGGCTTGGCGGTGCTCGGATCGATCGGGGAGATGGTGAGCGAGCCGCGTTTGCTCTCGCCCGCTTCGAGCAGGTCGTTCAGCTCGGCCGCGTCGGCGTAGGGGAAGAAGCGGAGCGTGCCGCCCCGCGAGGCCGCGATCGTCAGTTCACTGCCCGACCAAGCGAAGGCGAGGGGCTGCTCGGCTTGCTCGAGCGGCCTGGGCAGGCGGGCCCGGGTGCGGGCGAAGAGGCGAGCGTCGGCGGTGGGCCTGGTCTCGTCGCTGGTCGCGACGACGGGCAGCTCAACGCTCAGCTTCTGCCCGCCGGGCAGGCAGACGTCTTTGCACACCAGCCAATCGGCGGCGATGTCGAACGAAACGGCCCGGCCCGCGAAGTCGCCCGGGACCGTGACGGGCAGGATGATCGTGACTTCGTCCTCGT
>ERZ1740070.1025-NODE-1025-length-18023-cov-8.926480_pt1 | contig 18023 bp, 12 predicted proteins | sample MGYA00581734_ERZ1740070 | MGnify/ENA primary metagenome ERZ1740070 (study PRJEB43018, sample SAMN04849744) | marine metagenome | isolation source: floating plastic debris | place: Pacific Ocean | collected 2008-09-01 | study: EMG produced TPA metagenomics...
GCGCTCGTCACCGTCTTCGGCCTTGGGCACATGCGGCCCTTCCCGGGCACCTGGGGCTCGCTGCCGCCCGTCTTCATCGCTGGGGGCCTTTTCGCAGTCGGCGTCGGCCCGGCGACCGCGCCCGTCCAGTTCATCGCCGCGATGGTCGCGCTGGTCGTCATCTTCTCGGCCGCGTGCGTCGTGCTCGGCGATCGTGCCGAGGCGCGCTTCGGCAAGAAAGACCCGTCGGCGGTCGTCGCCGACGAAACGGCCGGCCAAGCGCTCGCGCTCGCCTTCCTGCCCGCGATCGCACAGTCGAACCTGGCTGCGTCCATCGCGCTGCTGCTCTGGATGTTCGTCGCGTTCCGCCTGCTCGACATCGCCAAGCCGTGGCCGATCTCGGCGATCCAGCGCGTGCCCGGCGGCTGGGGCATCCTGCTCGATGACCTGCTCGCGGGACTCGTCGTCGGCATCGTCACGATCGTGCTCGCGCTCACGCTGCTCTGAGGCGCCGCGCCCCACCGTGCCACTGACCTTCTCTTGAAGGTCAGTGTCTTCCGGCATCAGCCGCCAATGACGCCCGACGCCAACTGTGTGCGCACGAGCACTGACCTTGAAGACAAGGTCAGTGGCACGGCCGAGGGGTCACTCACGTCTTCCGATCGAGCAACCGGTACTGCACCGCCTCGGCGATGTCGCCCACGCCGAGCGTCTCTCGGCCGTCGAGGTCGGCGATCGTCCGCGCGATGCGGCGCACCTTCGTGAACGCCCGCGCGCTCAGCCCGAGCTCGGTCACCGCGCGCCCGAGCAGTGCCTCGGCGGCGGGCTCCATCGGCGCGTACGAATCCAGCTGTTTTCCAGTCAATCTCGCGTTGATAACCGCGTCGCCGTGCCGATGGGCTTGGCGGGCGCGGGCGGCGTGCGCGCGCTGCCGCATCTCGGCCGAGCCCGTGCCTTCTTTGCCGTTGCGGAGTTGGTCGTAGGGCACGGCTGGCGCTTCGATGTGGATGTCGATGCGGTCGAGCAAGGGCCCGCTGAGCTTGCCCATGTAGCGTTCCATCTCGCGCTTGCCGACCTCGCCCGGCGCGATGTCGCCGCGGGGTGTGGGGTTCATCGCGGCGATCAGCGTGAAGTCGGCGGGGAACGACGTCGAGCCGTGCGCTCGGCTGATCGTGACGGTCTGGTCTTCCATGGGCTGGCGGAGCGTCTCAAGGACCGTGCGCGGGAACTCGGGCATCTCGTCGAGGAAGAGCACGCCTCGGTGCGCGAGCGAGATCTCGCCGGGCCTCGGCACCATGCCGCCGCCGACGATCGCGGGCGGCGACGCGGTGTGGTGCGGAGAGCGCACGGGGCGCGCGGTCACGAGCCCCTCACCCGGCGCGAGCATGCCGGCTGCGGAGTAAATCCGCGTGACCTCGATCGCCTCGCTCGCGGACATCCGCGGCAGGATGCCGGCGAACGCCTTTGCCATCATCGTCTTGCCACTGCCAGCCGGGCCGATCATGACGCAGTTGTGCCCGCCCGCGGCCGAGATGAGCAGCGCCCGCTTGACCGACTCCTGCCCGCGGACCTCGGCAAAGTCGACCTCGGCCTCGGCGGCTGCGAGCATCGCGTCGACGTCGGCGGGCGGGGCGGGCTCGGCCTCGAGCATGCCCGTGAGCAGGCCGACCACCTCGTCGAGCGTCCGCACGCCGAAGACCTCGATACCCCCCACCACCGCAGCCTCGGCGGCGTTGTCCGCAGGGATCACCACGCCCCGGGCTCCGAGGCGGGCAGCCATGCTCGCCAGGGCCAATGCCCCCTTGATCGGGCGGAGTCGGCCGTCGAGGGCGAGCTCGCCCGCAAAGACCAGCGTCCGCGGGTCGGGCCCCGCGAGCGCGGGCTGGATCACACCCGAGACCTGCAACAACCCCACCGCCACGGGCAGGTCGTAGACCGGCCCCTCCTTCCGCACGTCGGCGGGGGCGAGGTTGATGAGGGTTCGACCGGCGGGGAAGGCGTACCCGGCGTTGCCGAGGGCCGCACGCACCCGTTCGAGGGCTTCTTTCACAGCCGCGTCGGGCAAACCGACGATGGTTTCCTTATCCAGGCCCCGAGAATCGAGATCGACCTCCACCTCGCAGGGCAGAGCGTCGATGCCTTGGAGCAGATACGACTGGACGCGTGCAAGCATGATCCCTGAAGCATACCGAACATCTTGCCAACAATCTCGCCCCGAGATCACGATCGGCCCCGACGCGTTGACCAGCGAGGTGTCGCTGTGACCGCGCTGCGCGACCGGCCCCTTGCGGGGCACGTCCAGCTGACCGGCCGGAGCGCGATCGGCGGGCGATTCATCGAGGGGCCAACCCTCCCCGCGCACGCCTTCCACTCGCTCAACCCCGGAACCGGGGAAAATATCGAGCCGACGTTCCATCCGGCGACCGATGAGCAGGTCGACTCGGCGTGCCTCGCCGCGTGGGACGCCTTCGGCGATTTCTCGGGCACCGCGCCGAGCCGGCGGGCCCGCCTGCTCGAGACGATCGCGACGGAGGTCCGCGACATCGGGGAGCTGTTGGTCTCGACCGTGATGGCCGAGACGGGCCTGGGCGAGGAGCGGATCGTCGCCGAGCGCGATCGGACGATGGACACGCTGCGGCAGCTGGCCGACGCGGTCCGCGACGGGCGCTGGATGGAACCGATCATTGATCGCGGCGAGCCCAACCGCAGGCCGCCCAAGGCCGACATCCGCCGCATGCTCCAGCCGATGGGCCCGGTCGCGGTCTTCGGTGCGAGCAACTTCCCGCTGGCGTATTCCGTCGCGGGCGGCGACACCGCCAGCGCACTGGCGGTCGGCTGCCCGGTGATTTTCAAGGGACATCCGAGCCACCCGGCGACGAGCGAGCTGGTTGCCCGCGCGGTGATGGCGGCGGTCGAAGGGTGCGGGCTTCCGGCGGGCACGTTCTCGTATCTCGTGGGGGGCGGCCCGCGCGAGCAGGCGGTCGGATCGCTTCTCGTGCGAAATCCGTGCGTGCGCGCGGTCGGGTTCACGGGCTCGATCTCGGGCGGCGTGGCGCTCTCGAAGCTCGCGGCCGACCGGCTCGATCCGATTCCCGTGTACGCCGAGATGGGATCTGTCAATCCCGTCGTGATGCTGCCCGGCGCGATCGAGAAACACAGCGAAGCCGCGGCGCAGGCACTTGCCGCGTCGATCACCGAGTCGTGCGGCCAGCAGTGCACACGCCCGGGCATGATCTTCCTGCACGCGTCGTACGCGGCGGACAAGTTCCTCGCCGACCTCGCGAACCGGATGGAGGCGGCGGGCCCGGGCACGATGCTCTCGGTTCGCCTTCGCCGAAACCTGGTCGGACGCATCGAGCGGGCCGAGGCGGCGCGGGGCGTGGAGATGATCGCGTCGTGGGACCCGAAGCTGCGCGCCGAACGGCCCGGGCCGGTCCGGGCATACCCCGTGCTCATGCGCACGCCCGCGGCGGTCTTCCGCGAGCACATCGCGCTGCGTGAGGAGTTCTTCGGGCCTGTGGCGGTGGCGGTAGTCTGCGCGAGCACGACGGACATGCTGCGCGCGCTCGCGATGGTGCAGGGCAGCCTGACCGGCACGATCTGGGCCGAGACGAGCGACGAGGCCGACACGCGGCGCGTGCACACGATGATGGAACAACGCGTGGGCCGGCTGATTTACAACGGCGTGCCCACGGGCGTGCGCGTCGCGCCGGCGATGGTCCACGGCGGGCCGTACCCGGCGTCGAATCGGCCCGAATCATCGGCGCAGGGGCCGACCGCGATCCGGCGGTGGTGCCGACCGGTCTGTTTTCAGGAGACGCCCGACCATCTGTTGCCGCCGGCGCTGCAGGCGGGCAACCCGCTGAAGATCGAGCGGCTGGTCAACGGCAAGGCGAGTCGAGAGCCCACCCCGACCAAGTAGGCCCGGGCTTCGAGCAAGCGCCCGGGGGCCTCAACCGGGCCTGCGGACGTTGGCGAGCAGAAATGGGCGCTGGCGGGGGTTATCGGCCGATAGCGACATGCTGAGCTGTGCGCTTCCGGGATGGCCGGGTGGTTGTCCTGCGCGTGCGGCGGACCTTGTTGTGTGTCGGAGGTGGCGATCGTGCCCGCTGAATCTCGCTCGAAGAAGTCGTCGCCCAAAGCCTCCAAGTCGTCCGCGGCTGCCCGCCGGGCTGCCGAAGAGGCGGCGGCGTACGACCCGATCCCCCTCGCGCCCAAGCTGCTCTGGCTCGCTGGGTTCGCCGCCTGGCTGTTCGCCGCGGCCAGTTTGATTTCGTTCGACCCGGCCGATCCGCCCACGCACCTGATCTGGCCCGCCAACGACCCGCCAGCGAACTGGTGCGGGCCGGTGGGCGCGATGCTCGCGTACCACGCGCTGAAGCTGCTCGGCTGGGCGGCTTGGCTGCCGGTCGCGTGCCTGGGCTCGGCGCTGGTCCTGCCGCTCTTTGGGCGGAAGGTCGATCAGCTGCCGCTGCGCGCGGTGGGTGTGACGATTCTGGCGGCCGGTGTCGCGGCGATGGTCGCCCTGCACGCGAAGATCGCGGGCCCCATGCCAGCACTCGCGGGTGGCACGATCGGTCGCGTCGCGGCCGACGAGCTGGCGCTGCGCTTCTCGACGCTCGGCGCAACACTCTGGCTGGTTCTCGGGCTCGCTGTCGGCGCGGTGGTCGCCTTTGAGCGGCTCGCGCTCGCGGTGCCCGTGCTGCTCTTTCACCTGCTGACCGACGGTGCGCATCGCGCCGCAAAGACCACGGCGACCGCCACGGCCACGGCTGCGACCAGCGCGTCGACCAAGGCGGGCGCGGGGCTCGGCAAGGCGCGGGGTTCCTTTTACCTCGGCCTGTCGAACTTCTTCCGTGCCCGGGCGGGCGTTGGCGTGCGCGAGCACGACCTCGACGAGCGGCCCGAGGTGAGCGATGACGACCTGCGCGCGCAACGTGCGAAGCGCCGCGGCATCGCAACGATCGACGAGGCGGCCTTGGACGAAGCGGCGGTTGCCGATGAGGACGAGGACGTCGAGTGGGAGTACGTCGACGTCGATGAGGACGAGGAGTACGACGAGGGCGAGGAATACGAGGACGACGCGCCCGGTGCGCCGCAGGTCTTCACCGAGGACCAGATCAAGGAGAAGATCGCGGCCTTGCCCGTGCGTTTCGCGCAGGCGAACAAATCGGTCGCCCAGGACGAGGACCTCCGCGACCTGCAGAACGTCGAGGACATGGAGGGCTATCGCTTCCCGACGCTCGACCTGCTTGAGCCGCCGGAGGAGAACTTCTCGGCGAAGCTCGAGGGCGTGGTGCGCTCGCAGGCCGAGGCGCTCGAGGCGGCGCTGCGGCAATACAAGGTCGACGGCGAGGTCGTGGGCATCGAGTCGGGCCCGGTCATCACGCTCTACGACGTGCGTTTGGCACCCGGCACAAAGGTTGCGCAGATCCAGTCGGTGCAGGCCGACATTGCTCGTGCGCTTAAGGCGGTGAACATCCGGATCGTGCCGAACCAGGTCGGTCGCGACACGATCGCGGTCGAGGTGCCCAACCCGACGAAGGAGCGGGTGCGCCTGCGCGAGCTGATGAGCAACCGCGAGAACTTCGAGAAGATGAAGCTGCCGATGTTCCTGGGCAAGGACGCGTCGGGCGACCCGCTGATCGGCGACCTGACCGAGATGCCGCACATGCTCATCGCGGGCACGACGGGCTCGGGCAAGAGCGTGTGCATGAACACGATCATCATGTCGTTCCTGTACACGCGGAAGCCCAACGAGCTGAAGATGGTGCTGGTCGATCCGAAGATGGTCGAGATGAGCCAGTTCAAGGACATCCCGCACCTGATGTGCCCGGTCGTGACCGAGATGGCCAAGGCTGCGGCGATCCTGGAGTGGGCGTGCAAGAAGATGGACGAGCGGTACGAGCTGCTCGCCGAGGCCGGATGCCGCGATATCGCGAGCTACAACGCGCTGTCGTGGGAGGAGCTCAAGGAGCGCATCGAGCCGGCGAGCGTGGAGGAAGAGAAGCGGATTCCGCGCAAGCTGCCGTACATGGTCTTCATCATCGACGAGCTCGCCGACCTGATGATGACGGCCAAGGAGGTCGAGGGCTCGATTATTCGTATCGCCCAGAAGGCGCGTGCGGTGGGCATCCACCTGATCCTCGCGACGCAACGGCCGCAGGCGAACGTGGTCACGGGCCTGATCAAGAGCAACATGCCATGCCGCGTGACCTTCAAGGTCGCCAGCGCCATGGACTCGCGCATCGTGCTTGATCAGAAGGGCGGCGAGCTGCTACTGGGCCAGGGCGACATGCTCTTCCTGAGCCCGCGGAGCAGCAAGCTCACGCGCTCGCAGGGCACGCTCGTGGACGACTCGGAGATCCGCAAGGTCGCGCGGTTCATGCGCGATGTCGCGACGCCGACCTTTGAGCGCCAGCTCGTCAGCCTGCGGACGACGGCCGACGAGGAGCGGCTCTTCCAAACCGAGAACCACTCCAGCGCCTCACTCGCCGCGGCGCAGGAAGACCCGCTCTTCGATCGGGCTGTGGAGATCGTCGCGGAGACGCAGCGCGGCAGCGTGAGCCTTCTGCAACGCCGACTCGGCATCGGATACACGCGCTCGAGCCGACTGATCGACCTCATGGGCATGGCGGGCCTGATCGGTGCGCACAAGGGCTCGGTCGCCCGGGAGGTCCTCGTCACGCCCGAGCAGTGGGAGCAGGTCAAGCACTTTGCCGAGCAGGCGCACGGCGCACAGTTCCCGACCGCTGCCAACGCCGAAGAAGCCGACCAGGCGCGGGCCGCGATCGAGGGCAAGCTCTTTGTCGAGGGCTCGGACGAGGATGGCGAGGACGCGACGCCGCCGTGGTCGAACAGCCAGGACGATGGCGGGCCGCAAGGCGGCACATCGACATCGGCCGTTGCCGACACCAAGCCGGAAGATGCGATCGCGGAGAGCGACACCGACGACGTGCCGATCGACGAGGTCGACCCGGCGGTCGAGGCGCTCGGCGCGGACGAGGATGATGCGGTTGCCGAGGTAGCGGTCGCAGATGACGTGGAAGTCGAGGATGTCGACGACGAGGCGGAGGACACGGCAGAGGACGCGACGGAGGTCGAGGACGAAGCCGAGGAAGACGTCGACGAAGGTGAAGATGAGTGGGAGTACGAGGACGCGGACGAAGAGGCGTCCGACGACGAGGAGGAAGAGGACGAAGAGGAAGACGCTGAAGCCGAGGACTCGGTGGAGGTGGAGGAAGAGGCTGACGCGGACGAAGACGCCGAGGACGAGGAAGACGACGACGAGTATGAGTACGTCGAGGTCGAAGTCGAGGTCGACGAGGACGGCAACGAATACGAGGTGGTCGCCGAGGACGATGAGGAAGGCGACGAAGAGGACGAGGACGACGAAGAAGAGACCGCGTGACTCGCCCCGCCCGTGTATCCGGCATTGGGCTCGGTTTTGGGGCCTCGGGCCCGCACCAGCCGATCGCGGCCGGCTGCTGAAACCGGGGATTGGCCGATCCATATACTTCGCGCGTTCCGGGCACCCGAAACGGGACCGGGGGGATGCGGTGCGCCGCTCTGGCGGCCACGCGACGCCAGGCTTTGAATCGCAGCAGCGAACAATCCGAACCCAGTTCTGACTCCAAACCCAGACACAGCGGACCACGCAACACACCACACGCGACGCCTTGAGGCGTCGGCTGAAAGGCAGAGCACCATGCGATCGACCACCCGATCAACCCGCACCAACAAAGTCTCGACCACGCTCATGCGCATGACCGCGCCGCTCGCCTTGGCAGCCTCGGCCGGGCTCGCCCACGCCGAGCTGCCCGCAGCCCTCGACCGCGTGCCGGACTCGGCGCTGGTCACCGCGAGCATCGGCAACCTCGAGGCATTCATCGGCGACGCCCGCCAGCTCCAGGGCGGGCTCGACATGCTCGGCGGCGGGGCCGAGGCCATCGGCGCTGCGGGCCAGCTCCTCGAGACCGACGGCATCGACCGCGACGGCTCGGTCGCCCTCGCGATGATGCCCAATGCCGACGGCGGCGAGCCGAACCTGCTGCTGATCGCGCCCGTCGATGACTTCGACGCGTTCGTCGGCTCCTTCGATGGCGAGACCGTGGGCAACATCTCGAGCTTCGAGTTCCAGGGTCAGCGCATGCACGCCAAGTCGATCGGCGGCGGCTACGCCGCGCTCTCGCCCGATGACGAGACCATCACGACTTTCACCGGCGAGGGCGGCAAGCTCGGCATCCACGAGTCGCTCGCGGGGCCGACGGGCGCACGCGTCGCGGCCGACTCGGACACGATCGTGATCGCGAACATCCAGCTTCTGAAGCCGCAGCTCGAAGAGGGCTACGAGGGCCTCAAGGGCCAGATGAAGATGATGGCGATGATGGCCGGGCCGCAGGCGGGCGACATGGAAGCGCAGATGGAGGCGCTCGACGTGATCGCCGCATCGTTCTTGCGTGACGCGAAGGTCGGCATCGTCGGGCTCGACGTGAGCGCCGACGGGCTCGCGATCGATCTGGCGTCGCAGTTTGCCGAGGGCTCGGAGATCGCCGGGTTCTTCAAGTCGGCCGGCGACTCGTCGAAGCTGCTCACCAAGGTGCCCGACATGGAGTTCCTGATCGCGGGCGCGGGCGACTTCTCTGCGCCGGGTATCCAGCAGCTTCTGAAGAACAGCAACGAACTGAACTCACAGATGAACGCGGGCGCAATGACGATGGACATGGGCGAGTTCTGGACGGCCTCCGAGGGCATGGCCGGCGTGCTCGGTGCCAGCCCTGGGCTGCTCGGCGGCGGGCTCTTCTCCAAGTCGGTCGTCTTTATCAGCGGCGAGCCCGAGGCGACTCGTGGTGCCATGCAAGATATCTACACCAACATGAACGACCAGACCATCGAGGGTATGACCTACTCGACGTCCTACGACACAGGCTCGGTCGAGATCGAGGGCCAGAAGGTCGACACGTGGACGATGGGCATGAAGGTCGACCCCGCACACCCCCAAGCCATGATGATGCAGCAGTCGATGATGATGATGCTTGGCCCGCAGATGGGCTTCAGCGGATACGCCGCGGCTGTCGAAGGCGGGTATGTCACGACCTACGCAAAGAACACCGCGCTGATGAAGGACGCGCTGAGTGCCGCGGGTGGCGATGGTGGGCTTGGCGGCAGCGACGCGATCGAGAAGATCGCCAGCGAGCTTCCCGAGGATCGCTTCGCCGAGGCGTACCTTGGCACGAAGACGCTCATGAGCTACGCACGCATGGCGATGTCGATGATGGGCGGCGGCGCGCAGTTCGACGTGCCCGACCAGCTCGACCCCATCGGCGTGGGCATCAGCGGCAACGAGGGCGGCTTCCGCGCACGCACCTACATCACCAAGGACGTGCTCAACACCATCGGCCAGTTCCAGAACCAAGGCGGCGGCGGTGGCGGCGGCAATCAGGGCGGCGGCGGCCCCCGCTTCTGATCGACCAGCGGTAATCGCCCGCTTCTCGCCCGAACAACTCAGATGCTCTTTCACGCGGGGCCCGGCACATGCCGGGCCCCGTGTTTGTTTGGACGGTGCCGGCTGTGAGCCGACCTACGCTGATCGCGTGAGCACCGATGGAACAATCCAGCCGCCAACAGAGATGCCGCGCGTGTGGCGGCTCTCGGCTTCGCGATCGATCACGCTCGATCGACCACGCATCATGCGCATCCTCAACGCAACGCCCGACAGCTTCGCCGATGGCGGCGAGCATCTCGACCCGGGCAAGGCGGCGGCCGCGGCGGCCCGCGCAGTCGAGGCTGGGGCCGACCTGCTCGATGTCGGCGGCGAGTCGACCCGGCCCGGCGCGGAGGCGGTCGATGAGGCGGGCCAGATCGCGCGGGTCGTGCCGGTGATCGAGGCGGTGCGCGGCCGGGGCATCGACGTGCCCATCACGGTCGACACGACGCGAGCGGAGGTTGCTGATGCCGCGTTGCGGGCCGGCGCCGACGCGGTCAACGACGTGTCGGGCGCCAGCGACGATCCGGACATGCTCGCACTGGTGGCGGAGCGAGACGTGGGCATCGTGCTCATGCATCGGCTGCGTGCGCCGGCGCGCGACTCGTACTCGAACGCCTACGACACCGAGCCGACCTACGAGGGCGGCGTGGTGGCAGCGGTCCGCGCGGCGCTGGCGTCGGCTGCGGACGCTGCCCGAGCCGCGGGCGTCGACAGGCGGGGCATCGTGCTCGATCCGGGGCTCGGGTTTGGCAAGACCGTCGCGCAGAACTTGGATGTGATGCGCGGGACGCCGGCGTTACTCGAGCTTGGGTACCCGGTTCTGAGCGGCCTGAGCCGAAAGTCGTTCGTCGGGGCGACGCTCGCGGCAGCGACGGGGGCCGACCAGCCACCCGCGCCAGCCGACCGCGTGTGGGGCAGCGTCGGGCTTTCGGTAACGCACCTGGGCCTGGGCGCGTCGATATTCCGGGTCCACGACGTGGGCGAGCACCGCGGGGCGCTCGACACGGCGTGGGCCGCACGAGTTGCCGACCCGGCTGCGGCCCGGTGACATGGGTAGCATCAGCACCCCCACCGATGGCGGATGACACGCGCCAAGGCCCGACCCCGGCGACGAACAGGAGACGAACAATGGCCAGCGAGAATGTTCACGAGTTCACCGACGGCAACTTCCAGAGCGAGGTTCTCGACGCCGAGCACCCGGTGCTCGTCGACTTCTGGGCCGAGTGGTGCATGCCCTGCAAGATGCTCGCCCCCGTGATCGACCAGGTCGCCGAGGCGTTTGACGGCAAGGCGAAGGTGGGCAAGGTCGATACCGACGCCAACCGCGAGACGGCCCTGAAGTACCAGATCTCGGCGATCCCCACGGTGATCCTGTTTCACAATGGGGAGGTCAAGAAGAAGTTCGTCGGGCTGACGAGCAAGGAAGACCTCGAGGCCGCGATGGCCGACGCCGCGGGCTGATCGGGCGATCTACACTCCTCGCACAAGCCCGTCCCGCTCTTTCACGGGCGAGATTCCGCGGGCGAGATAGCGAGACGATGTCCTTGCCCTCCACTATGACGAGTACGACTCCTTCGGCCGACCGTTTCGACGGTCGGCCGATCCGTTGCGCCACTGTCGGTGTCGGCCGAATGGGCGGGCACCACGCGCGTGTGTACAACCAGATCGATGGCGCCGAGCTGATCGGCGTCCTCGATGCGGACGCTGCGCGTTGCGGGACGGTCGCCGAGCAGCACGGCGTGAAGGCGTTTGCCGATGCCGACGAGCTGATCGCGGCGGGCGTCGAGGCCGTCACGATCGCGACGCCGACCACGAGCCACCGCGAGATGGCCGAGAAGCTGCTCAACGCGGGCGTGGCGTGCCTGATTGAGAAGCCGCTGGCCGAGACGAGCGAGGCGGCCGAGGCGATCCGCGCCGCGGCCGAGGCCAACGGCACGACACTTATGGTTGGGCACATCGAGCGATTCAACCCCGTCATTCGGGCTGCGCAAGCCGCGACGGCCGACGGTTTTAAGATCCAGCCCCGGTTCATCGAGGTCCAGCGCGTCAGCCCGATGACGTTCCGCTCGGTCGATGTCTCGGTCGTGATGGACATGATGATCCACGACCTCGATGTCGTCCTCATGCTCATGGACGGCGACGAGCCCGACGAGATCGAGGCCTGCGGCGTGGGCGTGGTCACCGAGCACGACGACGTGGTCAACGCACGCCTGACCTGGAAGCGCCCCGAGGGCACGTGCGTGGCGAACATCTCCGCGTCTCGCCTCGCGCTCAAGACCGAGCGCGTCACGCGTATCACGGGTGAGAACGCATACCTGAAGATCGACTATGCCAACAAGTCGGGCGTGCTGATCCGCCGGACCGCCAACGAGCTGCAGATGCACGAGATGCGCGACCAGCTTCGGAACGGGGCGGACCTTACGAACCTGGACTGGAGCGAGCTCGTGAACATCGAGCCGTTGCAGATCGAGGACGCGGACATGCTGACGCTTGAGATCGAGGAGTTTCTCAGTGCCGTGCGCACCGGGAGCACGCCCTCGATCGACGCCACGGCCGGCTTCGCGAACGTGCGGACAGCCGAGCGGATCATCGAATCTATCCGAGAGACTATGGGCCGAGAGACTATGGGCCGAGAGACCACGGGCGGCTGAGTGCGACGCCGTTGCTTACGAACAGACCAATAGCAGCACGAACACCATCTGCATGACCTGCATCATCAGCCGAGCGGAGCCACGCGCCGTCCGGCTTTCCCCTTACGGGCCGTGATTCATCGCGGCCGACCGTCCAGCCGGAGCGCTTCGAGATGACCGACCAGCCCCAGATCGCAAACCAGACGCCAGACCAGATCCCCGCCCGAGACGCTCCGCAAGATGCCGGGCAGGCGTCCGCCGCCTCGACTCCGGCGCCGGATGCCCCAAAGGCGGATGCGCCGAAGGCCGCGGCCCCGGAGAAGGTCGAGCTCAGCGCGGAGATCAACGCCGAGATCGAGGCGGCGATGGCCGACCTCGAAGCCGAGTCGCCCGACCTGGGCAAGGGTGCGCTCGCCGCGCCCGCGAAGGCGGCGCTGCGTGGGCCTCGCGTCGTCGAGGCCGGCCGCGAGCATCGCTCGGGCAAGGTCGTCTCGGTCGGGCCTTCGGACGTGTTCATCGAGTTCGGCCCGAAAGAGCTGGGCGTTGTCGATCGCCAGCAATTCAAGGAAGAGCCGCCCGCCGCGGGCTCCGAGATCGAGGTCGTGGTCAACCGCTTCGATAACGAAGAGTCGATCTACGTCTGCTCGCTGCCCGGCACGGTGCAGAAGGCCGACTGGGAGATGCTGCAGGTCGGGCAGGTCGTCGAGGCGCGCGTCACGGGCATGAACAAGGGCGGGCTCGATCTTGAGGTCGCCGGCCACCGCGCATTCCTGCCCGCGAGCCAGGTCTCGCTCGACCGCATCGAGGACCTGAGCGTCTTCGTCGGCGAGAAGCTCACCTGCGAGGTCCAGAAGATCGAACGGGCGGGCCGGGGCAACATCGTGCTCAGCCGGCGCGACCTGCTCAAGAAGGAGCGAGAGGAATCAGCGGGCAAGCTGCGCGAGACGCTCCAAGAGGGCGACACGGTCGAGGGCATCGTCCGCCGCATCGCGCCCTTCGGCGCGTTCGTCGACGTTGGCGGCGTCGACGGGCTCGTGCACATCTCCGACCTCGCGCACGACCGCGTGCATATGGGCGAGAAGCACGTCGAGAAGTACCTCTCGGTCGGGCAAAAGATCAAGACCCAAGTCCTCAAGGTCGACTGGGACGCGGGGCGGATCTCGCTCGGCATGAAGCAGCTTCAGGCCGATCCGTTCGAGCAGGCGGCGAGCGACGTGGTCGAGGGCGCCGAGCTCTCGGGCCGGGTGACCAAGATCCTCGAGTTCGGCTGCTTCATCGAAGTGTCCGCGGGCGTCGAGGGCCTCTGCCACATCTCCGAGCTCGAGTGGCGCCGCGTGGGCCATCCCTCCGAGGTGGTCAAGGAAGATGAGGTCGTCCGCTGCAAGGTGCTCTCGTTCGACAAGGCCGCCCGCAAGCTCAGCTTGTCGATCAAAGCGCTGAAAGAAGCACCCAAGCAGCAGCGCGGCAACGATCGCAACGCGCAGGTCGCCGAGGAGATCCTCAAAGAGACCCCCGAGCTGCGCCGCATGCGTGAGAAGGCAAAGGCAAAGACCAAGGGCGGTGCAAAGAGCGGCCTCGGCGATCTCGGCGGATTCGGCGGCATGGGTCTGGGCGACCTGAAGCTCTAAAGCCTCCTACCACGAAGACGACGACCTCACGTATCCGTTCATCGTGCTGTTTATCGTGCCACTGGCCTGCCCTTGCAGGTCAGTGTCTTTTTTAGATGCAGCGAACCACGCGCGTCAGTGCCCGCCCGTGCTGCCAAAGCCGCCCGCGCCGCGTGCGGTTGTGTCAAGCGACTCGACCTCCTCGACACGGACTTGCACGACCGGCGCGATCACGAGCTGGGCGATGCGGGCGCCGTGGCGGATGGTGTAGGGCTCGGCTGACCAGTTGATGAGCGCGATGCGAAGTTCGCCGCGGTAGTCGCAGTCGATGGTGCCGGGCGCGTTGGGCAGGCCGATGCCGTGCTTGGTGGACAATCCCGAGCGTGCGCGAACCTGGCCCTCGAAGCCGTTGGGGATTGCTACCGCAAGACCCGTTGGCACCGCGGTGCGGGCGCCGGGCTCGAGCGTGATGGTTGTCTCATCGGTCTCGAGACACGCGGCGATGTCGAGCCCGGCTGCGCCGGCGGTCTGGTACGAGGGCGTCGTCGCCCGGGGGTTGAGCTTGGTGAGTTGCAGAACGGGCGTGGATGTTTCGCGTTGCATCGGGCGAGCGTATGCGGCGCAACGGCGCGATGCGGGCTCGGCCGTCTACGCCTTGACCGCTCGCTCGAGCTCGTCGGCGATGTGCCGAGCCTCGGCTACAGCACGCTCGAGCGCGCTCGTGCCAGTGACGCTCTTGAGCACGTCGTCCTGCTTGAGCTCGGCGAGGCGTGCCTCGCTGATGCGCCGCTCGCGCTCGAGTTGCTCGGCGACGTCGAGCGCGCGTTGGTGTGCGCGCTCGGCGGTCGAGTCTGTGGGGACGCTGGCAGAACCATTAAGTTGGAGTGGGTCGACGGTGCTCACGGGAGGTGCGTAAGTGTCGGATAAAGATCGCGCGAAGGCAAGTGGCTGGCGAGCAACCCTTCCGAAGCCCGGACAAGTGTCGCAAATGTGAACAGTGCCTAGGCAGCGCGGGTGGCAGCCGCTTCGGCGGGTGCAGGCGATGACACGGCCGGCCGCATCTCGGGCACGTGCTGACGGATCGCGTCGATCACCGCGTCGCGATCAGCGCCCGCGCTGACCTCGGCAAGCTCGCCCAGCACCGCGTGCATGTCGGCCGGCGGGTCGATGCCGAGCCACGCGAGCACGCCCGACAAGGGCGTCTCACGAAGCTGCTCGCTCGCATACGCCAGCTCCTCGAAGAGCTTCTCGCCGGGGCGCGCACCGGTGATGACGATCTCTGCGATGCCGGGCGCAGCGACCGTCGGCTCGCTCGCGTGGCGCACGACCGGGTCGAGCCCGTGGGCGCGGGCGAACCGGTCGGCAAGGTCGAGGATGCGCACCGGCTCGCCCATATCAAGGACGAACACGTCGGCGGGCGCTTCGGCGTCTGCGTCTTTGGGGACCAACCCGATCGTGGCGCTCTGCGCCACGAGACTCGCGGCCTCGGGGATCGTCATGAAGTATCGCGTCATGCGCGGGTCGGTCACACTCATCGGTCGGTTGTCGGCGAGCTGGGCGGCCCAGATCGGCAGCACGCTGCACGCCGAGCCGAGCACGTTGCCGAAGCGGACCATGCTCAGGCGTGTGCGCACACGCGGGTCGCGGTTGAGCGATTGCACGTACATCTCGGCAAGGCGCTTGGTCGCGCCCATCACACTCGTCGGGTTGACGGCTTTATCCGATGAGATCATCACGAAGCGCTTCGCGCCGCACGCAACCGACGCATCAGCAATCGAGCGCGTGCCGAAGACGTTGTTGATCACCGCGTGCGACGGGTGGTCTTCCATCAGCGGCACGTGCTTGTGCGCCGCGGCGTGGAACACCACGTCGGGGCGATGCTCCATCAGCAGATCGAGCGTTCGGCCCTCTTCGGTCACGTCGTGCAGAACGGCTGCACGGGCGAGCGTGGGGTGATGCTCGCGGAGCACGCGATCGATCTCGAAGAGCGCGTTCTCGCTGCGCTCCATCAGGATGAGCTGGCTTGGATCGAAGCGTGCGCACAGGCGGGCGAGCTCCGAGCCGATCGAGCCGCCGGCGCCGGTGATGAGTACGCGTTGGTTCGTGAGCAGGGCTGCGAGGCGTCGGTCGTCGATGAGTCGTGCGGGGCGACCGACGAGGTCGGCGAGATCGAGCGGCTGTTGACCGATCGACCCGATGGGCGCAATCGGCGATGCGGTCGCAGGCTGAGTTTCGACGCCGGACCGCAGCGGCGCGAGCAGGTCGCTCAGTGCGGGAAGTTCGATGATTCGCGTGCCCGCCTCGGCCAGTGCCGCGTTCACGTCCGAGCGATCCGGCGACCCGGTCGGCAGCGACACAAGCGCGGCCGACGGGCTGAATTGCGTGCAGATCCTCGCGAGATCGGTGAGCGACCCGAGCATGGGCACCGCCTCGACCTCCGAACCGGGCGATCGGCCAACGCAGACGCAACCCTCAATCAAGGGTGCACCGGGCGTGCATTGCAGACTCGCGATCGCGGCGGGCAGCGTGCTGGCGGTGCCGATGACGATCACGCTCGGCGGAGTGGCCGGAGACGCAGCACGCTGGGAGGACAGAATCTGCTGTGCGATCGACATCGGTGCGGCATTCCCGCGGCACGGTGCGTGCCAGCCATGGTTATCGGCAGTTGGACGCCCGGGCATAAGCGGTCGCCCCGTTTCGGAGACCCGCTGGCAGGTTGTGCCGACGTCCCGAACCCAAGGCGAACAGAGCGGATACGCTCCGGGCGTGATTGCCCGCGTCCAAGGAACGTTGTTGTCCGCCCAGGAGGGCGCCGTCGAGGTCGAGCCGACCGGGCTTGGCGCGATCGCGCTGATGGTGCTCGTGCCGATCTACCTGCACGATGTGCTCCGGCCCAAGGTCGGCGAGGCGATCACGCTGCACACCATCTGCACGCTCGAGGGCGTGAGCCAGGGCACGAGCTTCACGCCGCGGCTGATCGGATTTGAATCGGCGGCCGACCGGGCGTTCTTCGAGCTCTTCACGACCGTCAAGGGCGTCGGCAATCGCAAGGCGTTGCGGGCGCTGGCTCGGCCTCCCGCTTCGGTGGCGCTGGCGATCAAGTCGGCCGACACCGAGAGCCTGCAAACCCTCCCCGAGATCGGGAAGCGCACGGCCGAGACGATCGTCCACGAGCTGAAACGCAAGGTCGAGCCGCACCTGATCGCCCTTGCCGGCGTCCCGACGGACGACGGGGATGGCATGACCGGCCAGGTCACACCGATCGCCGAGATCGACCTCGGGCATCCCCTTGGTGCCGCTGCAACCGAGGCGGTCGGGGCACTCGTCGCGCTTGGCGAGACGCAGCACGACGCGACGAAGCTCGTATCGGCAGCGATCAAGGAGTGCGGCGAGGACGGCTCGCCCGACGAGATTCTTGCCGCTGCGTTCGGCAAGCGACAGCACTGAGAACACGCCGCACGCGTGGGACTGCCGCTCCATTTCGCGCTGGATCGAGCCGATACGCTCGATTCATATGACGACGCCCAATACCAACACTTCTTCCCGCTTCGCGATGATCATGGCGGGCGGCGCGGGCACGCGCCTCTGGCCCATGTCGCGCGCGCACCAGCCCAAGCAGCTCATCCGCTTCATCCAGCGCGAGGAGGGCGCCGAGCCCGCCTCGCTGCTCGAGCTCTCCGCGGCGAGGTTGGAAGGGCTCGTGCCGCAAGACCAGCGGTACATCTGCACGGGCGAGAAGCACCGCGAGCAGATCCGCGCGGCGCTGCCCATGTTCGACGACGAGCACGTGATCGGCGAGCCGGCGCTGCGCGACACGCTCAACGCCGTGGGCCTCACCGCCGCGGTGCTCGAGAAGCGCGATCCCGAGGCGATCTTCGCGGTGCTCACCGCCGACCATCTGATCGAGCCCGACCAGACCTTCCGCGCGTGCGTCGAGGCGGGCTTTGCGCTCGTCGAAGAAGACGGCTCGCGATTGGTCACCTTCGCGATCAAGCCGACGTATCCCGCGACGGGGTTCGGCTACGTGAAGCGCGGCTCGGCGATCGCCGCAGATGGCCCGGCACGGTTTGCTGTCGACCAGTTCGTCGAGAAGCCGCCGCTCGAAAAGGCAACCGAGTACGTCGAGTCGGGCGACTATGGGTGGAACGCGGGGATGTTCGTCTGCAAGGCGCGCACGATCATGGAACTGCTTGCCAAGCACCATCCCGAGAGCGAGCAGGGCCTGCGCCGCGTGCAGGCCGCGTGGGGCACGACCGATCAGGCGCGCGTGCTGGGCGAGGTGTACCCGACGCTTCATAAAACCAGCGTGGACTACGGCAT
>ERZ1740070.1027-NODE-1027-length-18016-cov-7.569233_pt1 | contig 18016 bp, 20 predicted proteins | sample MGYA00581734_ERZ1740070 | MGnify/ENA primary metagenome ERZ1740070 (study PRJEB43018, sample SAMN04849744) | marine metagenome | isolation source: floating plastic debris | place: Pacific Ocean | collected 2008-09-01 | study: EMG produced TPA metagenomics...
CCGGGCGGGTATACTGCGGATGCTCCAACAGCCCCGACGAGAAACTTTCCTCTTCCGTGGAGGCCGCATTGCCCAGCACCCCGGGCAAAAGCCGCACCGTCGCGTCAATCAGCGCCTGCGCCGCGATCTCCCCCCCGGTCAGCACGAAATCCCCGATCGACACTTCGGTGATGCCAAACTGCTCAATCACCCGTTCATCCAAGCCCTCAAACCGGCCGCAAATCAGCGTCACACCCGGGCCTTGCGCCAGATCCCGCGCCATCGCCTGATCGAAGGACCGCCCCCGTGGACTGAGATAGAGAACGGGGCGGCCCGGCGGCGCTGCGGTCATAGCAGCGTCTATGGCCGCTCCCATCACATCGGCCCGCAGCACCATGCCCGCGCCGCCACCGGCTGGCGTGTCATCGACATTGCGGTGCTTGCCCTGCCCAAAGCGGCGCAGATCGGTGGTCTCCAGCGTCCATGTCCCGTCTTTGAGCGCCTTACCGGTCAGGCTTTCACCCAGAACACCCGGAAAGGCATCCGGGAAAAGCGTGATCACCTGCGCCCCCCAAGCCCCCGCCAATCGCGGATTGAGATCCATCAGGTCGCGGGGTTTGAGAGAGGGCGAAATGGATTTGCGACCAAAGGATTTTTGCGGCGGGGCTTTGGGCGTGTCACTCAAAACAAACCCTCCGGCGGGTCGGCCACGATGCGCCGCGCGCTCAGGTCCACGGTCGGCACCACCTCTTGCGTAAAGGGCACAAGTACGGTGGCCCCGCCCTCGACCCGGTCCACCTCCAACAGGTCCGAGGCCCCGTGATTGAGCACCGCTTTGACCCGGCCCAACGCGGCGCCCCCGGTGTCAAACACTTCCAACCCGATCAGATCGGCATAGTAGTATTCATCATCCTCCGGCTCCGGCAGTTTGGCGCGCTCCACATAAAGCCGCGCCCCCCGCAACCGGTCCGCCACCTCCTTGGTGGCCACGCCTGAAAGCCGCCCGATCAACGCGCCTTTGGTCTGCCCGCTCAGCGTAATGTCAAAACGGTGCGCGCGGTCTTCGGTCTCCACCGCGCCATAGGCGGCCAGGTCCTCAGGCGTCGCGGTAAAGCTCTTGAGCCGCACCTCCCCCTTGACGCCAAACGCCCCGGCCACCGCGCCAACACACACCCGGTCCTCCATCATCTGCGCTCCACGATCACAGCGTCGGCCCGGCTATCCCAGCCCGCACGCTCCAATTCCGGCGTGTCCTGATCGCGCTCAGGCCAGCCTACGCAAAGATAGCCGACCAGCACCCAGTCCTGAGGCACGTTCAGATCTTCGCAAAGGCGCACAGGATCGAGGATCGACACCCATCCCACGCCGATGCCCTGCGCCCGCGCCACCAGCCAGAACTGCATGATCGCGCTCACCACCGAATAGCGCCGCATCTCCGGCATGGTCTGCGCGCCAAGCCCCGCGCCTTTCGGCGTGTCTTCTGCGCAAAACACGGCCAGTTGCACCGGTGCCTCCTGCATGCCCGACAGTTTCAACCGGCTATAAAGCGCGGCCTTCTCCCCGTCATAGCCTGCTAAGGCATCGGCATTGGCCGCCTGGAAATTCTCCAACGCGGCCTGGCGGGCCTCCGCGCTTTCCACCCGGATCACGCGCCACGGCTCGCTCAGCCCCACAGAGGGGGCCAAGGCAAAGCCGTCCAGACAGGCCTGCAAAACAGCCTCATCCACCGGATCGGTGCGGAAACGGCGCACATCCCGCCGCCACCGCATCAACTCCGTAAGCTCTTGGCAGAAGTCCGGGGAAAAGCGCGTCACGCCCGGGTCCTCCTTGAGGGTCAGCCTTGGGTCTCTTCTTCGGCGGCCGCCTCTTCAGCGGGTGCTTCTTCTGCCGGTGCTTCTTCTGCCACGGCCTCTTCCACAGGCTCAGCCGCAGCTTCTTCTGCAGCTTTTGCCTTTTCGGCCTTCTCTTCGGCGCGATCCTTGGCTTTCTGGCCCGGCTCCGCCTTTTGCGGGTTGGAGCGTTCTTTCTTCTCGATCACACCAGCGGCTTCCAGAAAACGAGAGATCCGGTCAGTTGGCTGCGCGCCCTGATCCATCCAGTATTGGATGCGCTCCAGGTTCATCTTCACGCGCTCTTCGCTGTCTTTGGGCAGCAGCGGGTTATAGGTGCCCAGCTTTTCGATAAAGCGCCCATCGCGCGGCATGCGCGAGTCCGCCGCGACAATGCGGTAAAAAGGGCGTTTCTTGCTGCCACCACGGGCAAGGCGGATTTTCATGGCCATTTGAGTTTCTCCTTTGAATGGCGTTTCGCACACGACGTGCGGATGAGGGATGCCGGGGTGAACCCCGGCCTACGATTGATGCCTTTTGTGATGCTGGATCACTTCGGCGATGATGAAGTTCAGGAACTTCTTGGCGAATTCGGGGTCCAGATCGGCCCGGTTTGCCAGGTCTTCGAGCCGTGCAATCTGCGCCGCTTCGCGGTCGGGATCGGACGGGGGAAGGTCGTGGGTGGCCTTGAGCTTGCCCACGGCCTGGGTGTGCTTGAACCGCTCGCCCAAGGTGTAGACGAGGATCGCATCCAGCCGGTCAATGCTTTCGCGATGCTCTGAAAGCACCTCTGCGGCGCGGGTAACAGGATCGTCAGTCAACGGGCATCCCCTTAGGTTTGAAAAGCGGGTCGGCATAGTGGCTGATCTCCAGCTCGATCCCGTCGCGCAGCTGACCTGACATCAGCCGCTCGGGGGAGGGATGGCGATAAACTGCATCACTGCCGTCAATGGTGGGGGCGTCCGGGTCTTTCACCGCGCCCAGCCGTTCGGCCAGCCGGATGGAATCGAGGTTCTTGGGGTCGATGTAACTCACCGCCTCGGTCCATCCCATTTGATCATAAAGATGCCCGCGCACCGCATGGGTCGCCTCCAGCGCATAGCCGTGACCGGCCTCCTTGGGCCAGATGATCCACGCGATCTCCCGCTCGGGCCAGGCCGCTGGGTACCAGCCGCCTGCCATGCCCAACGTGCGCCCATCGTCGCGGTGGTGGATCATCCACATGCCGTAGCCGCGAATGTTCCAATGACCGATCTCGGCGGCATAAAGCATCCAGGTCTCATAGGCGTTGAGCGGCCCCCCCATAAAGCGCGACCGGTAAGAGGCGAACGTTGCCTTAAAGTTGGGGTAATCATCCGGCTCCGGTCCGCGCAAAATCAGGCGGCGGGTTTCGATGACAGGAATAGACGCCGTCGACATCACGACACCCTCCCGGCGACGGGCTGATCGGCCCGGCACGCTGTGCTTTGGCTGACCCACGTCATGGGCGCGGCCCCCGCACGCATGCGGACGGTCTCAACCGGCGTCATTGCTGCGCCCCGGGCGTCAAAACCGGGCGCAAAAAGATACCCCAAATTGGGTTTCGGGCCTTTCAAAGTGACCCCAAATTGTCCCAAACCGGTCTTTTCGCCCCCATCGCGCCCGATCACCCTTGCCACGTCTCGCGTCAAGGAGTGGAGGGCTGTCGCCAGGATGTTCTGAAACGCGTGTCGGGTCATGTGTCACCCTCCAGAACCGCAGGGTGGCGCCACATCTGCGTGGGCTGTCCGCGCAGTTCAACATCCTTTTCAAAATGCGCGCCAAGGCGGGTGGCAAGCCGCATAGACCTCTGATTTTCCTTGCTAATATAGGACATGACCCGATCCAGGCCAAAGTGCCGGGCCGAATACTCCCGGGCCAAAAGACTGGCCTCAAAGGCCACGCCCTGGCCTTCAAACCCCTCATAGATATGCCAGGCCAATTCGGGTTCGTGCCAGCCGTCATTGAGGATCACACCGACGCGCCCGGCCACCCTCTGGGTCGCGCGATCCTCAATCACCCACATGCCAAATCCGCGCAAAGTCCAGTGCCCGATCGACCCCAAAAAAGAACGCCAACTGTCCGCCACACCCATGGGCCCACCGACAAAAGAGGCCCGTTCAGAGGCGGCGAATTCCGCAAAGCGGGCAAAATCAGATTCCATATAACCTCTTAAAATCAACGTATTAGAGGTTACACGAGGGGCGTGCTCCGTCATGCTGCCCCCTCCTGTGCAGCACTTGGCCCGGGGTGGCGATAGAGCATTTCCGCGCCCATATGCACGTTGTCATAGCTGCGCTCAAACCACGCGCCCATCCGCTCAGCAAGCGCCACGGACCGCGTATTGCCCGGCACGATGTTGGAGGTCAGCGTGGTAAAGCCAAGGCTGTCATACGCCCAGTCGCGCACCCGCGTGGCGGCCTCATAGGCGATGCCCTTGCCTTCATAGCCGTCATAGACCACCCAGCCCACTTCTGGCTCTGGCCAGCCTTCGGGGTTCCAAATGCCCGAGATGCCGGCGGGCTTGGCCATGTCTTTGATTTCAATCGTGAAATACCCATATCCATGCAGCGCCCAGCGGCCGATATTGAGGGCAAACCACCGCCACGCGGCCGATCGATTTTTCTCTGTTCCGAACCCTTCTGAGCGGACCGGATCGGTCAGAAAATCGCACAAGGGGTCAAAATCCCCATGCTCGGGCCCCCGCAAAATCAGCCGGTCTGTCTCCAGCCGAGGGATATCAAGCGCCAAACTCATTGCAACCGCCCCCGCCCTGAATGGCGATAAACCACATCCTCAGGATCGGTCTTTTGGGCGCCGGGGTCTTCCACCGCGCCCAACCGTTTCGCAACCGCGATTGAGGCGGCGTTCTCGCCGTCTATGTAACTGACAAGAGAGGGAAATTTGTGTTCCGCAAAGGCCCAGGCGCGCAAAGCGTAAGCGGCCTCTGCGGCGTAACCATGGCCTTCAAACCCGTCAAAAAGGGTCCAGCCCAATTCCAATTCGGGGTACTCATCATGGTTGAGGATGCCGACCTCGCCCACCAATGCGCCATCCTCATCGCGCACCACATGCAGCGGCCCATACCCAAAGAGCGCCCAATGCCCCATCCCGGCTGCAAACTCACGCCAAGCCGCCGCCACGTCAAACGAGCCGATAAACCGCGCACGCGGGCTGATCATGAAGTCACGATATGTCGCAAATTCAATGGCTTGCGGGGCGCGCAAGGTCAGCCGCTCGGTCGATAGCGTGGGGATGGTCACGGTCTGCATCGCTCAGATCAGCGCCTCATGCCGGGCGTTTCGATGCCTCCGGCGGGAGTATTTTGGGCAAGATGAAGCCATGTCACTTCTTCTTTCCAAAACCGGACAAGCCCGGGGGCAGGCCGCCACCGCCCAGACCAGGCAGGCCGCCGGGCATCTTGCCACCCATGGCCTTGGCCGCCTGTTCCAGCGCTTTGGGGTCCATGCCAGCGGCCATTTCTTCGGGCGAGGGGCCGCCTTTGCCCATCATGCCTTTCATGGCTTGCTTGAGCATGCCGCCTTTGCCCATCTTGCCCATGCGTTTCATCATATCCGACATTTGTCGGTGCATTTTCAATAGCTTATTGAGTTCACTGACCTCTTGACCGGCGCCAGCTGCGATGCGTTTCTTGCGGCTGGCTTGCAGCAATTTGGGGTTGGCGCGCTCTTTCTTGGTCATGGATTGAATGAGGGCGATCTGGCGGGTGACCACGCTGTCATCAAGGCCCGCCTGTTCCATCTGCTTGGACATCTTCGCGGCCCCCGGCAGCATGGACATCATGCCCTCCATACCGCCCATCTTTTGCATCTGTTCCAGCTGGCTGCGCATGTCGTTGAGGTTGAACTGACCTTTCTGGAAGCGCTTCATCATGCGCTCGGCCTGTTCGATCTCGAGCGTCTCTTGCGCCTTCTCAACAAGGCTGACGATGTCGCCCATGCCGAGGATCCGGCCCGCGATCCGCTCCGGCTCAAAGGTCTCGATGGCGTCCATCTTTTCGCCAAGACCCACGAAGCGGATCGGTTTGCCAGTGATGGCCCGCATCGAGAGCGCCGCACCACCGCGACCGTCACCGTCCATCCGGGTCAGCACGACGCCAGAGACGCCGATCTTGTCGTCAAACTCGGTCGCTACGTTCACCGCGTCCTGACCGGTCAGACCGTCGACCACCAGCAGCGTCTCACGAGGGGTGGCCACATCGCGCACTTCGGCTGCCTGCTTGATCAGCTCTTCGTCGATGTGCAAACGCCCCGCCGTGTCGAGCATATAGACGTCATACCCGCCCAAAGAGGCCTGCGTTTTGGCGCGCTTGGCAATAGTGACCGGATCTTCGCCTTTCACGATCGGCAGCGTATCCACACCGATCTGCGTGCCGAGGATCTGCAGCTGTTCCATTGCCGCCGGGCGGTTTACGTCGAGCGAGGCCATCAGCACGCGCTTGCCGTCGCGATCCTTGAGCCGCTTGGCCAGTTTCGCCGTGGTGGTCGTCTTACCTGAACCTTGCAGACCGACCATCAGGATCGGGGCAGGGGGATTGTCGATCTTGAGCGCGCCGGGGTCTTCCTCACCTGTCAGCGTATCCACCAGTGCATCATGCACGATCTTCACGACCTGCTGGCCGGGTGTGATGGACTTGGTGACGGCCTGGCCGGTCGCCTGCTCTTGCACCTTCTTGATGAACTCGCGCGCGACGGGCAGGGATACGTCCGCTTCTAGAAGCGCCACGCGCACCTCGCGCAAAGCTGTTTTGACGTCATCCTCGGATAGCGCGCCCTGCTTCGTCAGCCGATCAAGGACGCCAGAGAGACGTTCGGATAGATTTTCAAACATCAGCGCGGCCTCCTTTGCCGGTTGTCACGATGCCCTGCCAATATAAGCAGAGCGGCTCAAAGCATAAACGCCCCCACGGGCGAAACTCGCTGGTGGGGGGCGATCCCGGGTCAGGTGCCCAAGGGACCGGAAGCATCAAACTTCCAAAGATTTGTGGCCGTCTAATCCTGATCGCAAAGCGAGTCAATGCGTAGAACAGTTGCCAAGTGAATGCAGGCCAGCCTATGCTGCCGTATATCAACCATGTCACAACAGGAGGGCCCGAGCTGAACATGCGTATCATCCGCCGACTTCAGCATGGTCCCCGTACCGCCCTGCAGATCCGTTTGCAGGGCTGATCTGACATCCTATCCGGTCTTGATCAGCCATTTGCCGCATGTGCGGCCCCTTTGAATTAGCTGAGACAGACATGACCCTTCTTCACCTACAATCCCTTGGTATCACGCTGAGTGAGACCCTGTTTGCCGACCTTACCCTGACCCTCACCAAAGGGGATCGCATTGGCCTTGTGGCAGCCAACGGGCGGGGGAAATCGAGTTTGCTGAATTGCTTGATAGGCGATGCGGAGGCCACCCAAGGAGAGATCACCCGAGGCCGGGGGCTGCGCATCGGGTTTGTGCGGCAGAATCTGCCGGATACCGCCCATGCGATGACACCCTATGACCTCACGCTAGCCGCGTTGCCACCTGATCAGGCGGATTACGAAAGCTGGCGGGTGGATGTGGTGCTCGGGGATTTGCAGATGCCTTATGAGCTACAGCATCGCCCCCTTTCCGCGCTGAGCGGGGGCTGGCAGCGCATGGCGATGCTGGCCGCGGAATGGGTGACGGAGCCCGATATCCTGCTGCTGGATGAGCCGACCAACCACCTGGATCTGCGCCGGATCGGACAATTGCAGGATTGGTTGACGGCGCTGCCACGGGATCTGGCGATCATCATGACCTCCCATGACCGGGCGTTTCTGGATGCGGTCACGAACAGGACGCTGTTTTTGCGCGCGGAGAGGTCGCGTGTTTTTCCGCTGCCCTACACCAAGGCACGCACCGCTTTGGATGAGGCCGATGCCGCCGATGACAGGCGCTTTGTCAATGATCTCAACAAGGCCAAGACGCTGCGACGGCAGGCGGCGAAGCTCAAGAATGTGGGGATCAATTCGGGCTCTGACCTGCTGCTGACCAAGACCAAACAGTTGACGGAACGGGCCGATAAGATGGAGGCCGCAGCCCGCCCCGGACATCGTGATCGCAGCGCTGGTGACATCAAGCTGAGCAACAGCGGGACGCATGCCAAGGCGCGTTTGACCCTGCCAGATGCGGAGGTGAACGCCCCGGATGGGCGGATGCTTTACGGGACTGGCAAGATATGGATTTCCCCGGGGGAGCTGGTTGTATTGCTCGGCGCGTACGGCTCGGGCAAGACGCGGCTGATTGATTTGGTCGCGCGTGCGTTTGCAAATGATGGCCCGTTGCGCGCCGCGCCCTCGGTCGTGCCGGGTATCTCTGATCAGCATCTGACCCAGCTGACGCCGGATCGCACACCGATGCGTTTGATCACAGAACGCTTTGATATCGGCGATCAGCGGGCACGCGGCGTATTGGCGGGGGCGGGTGTGGTGATGGCGATGCAGGACACCCGTATCAGCGCTCTATCCGGTGGGCAGAAGGCACGGCTGGCCATGCTGATCCTGCGGCTGACACGGCCCAACTTTTATGTGTTGGATGAGCCGACCAACCACCTTGATATCGAAGGGCAAGAGGCGCTTGAGGATGAGTTGGTCACCCATGGCGCCGCCTGTTTGCTTGTCAGCCATGACCGCAGTTTCCTGCGCAATGTGGGCAACCGGTTTTGGTGGATCAATGGCACGCGTTTGGAAGAAGTGGACGACCCTGAGGCGTTTTTGAAAGACGAGATGGCGGCGGGTTAATCCAGATACGCATCCGCCCGTCGGCCTGCCCGCTCCCAATGGATGGGCAGGGTCCGGCCATACAGCTGTTCGGTGCGTTCCGGGCTGCCGACCATGTCGGGCCTTTCTACATAGGAAAAGATCGCCACATAGCGCGGACGCGACCCGAAAAGAGGTGCCACCCGGTGCAGGGAATACCGACCGCGAAAGATCTGCAGATCGCCGGGATCAAGCTCCAGCACCGTGACCTTGTCAGAGGTGCCATCCAACACGCGGGCGACCTCTTCGAAATTCTCGTCGCCTTCGCGGATGCCCGGGGCGTATTCAAACGCACCCCCGCCGTCGGCGTTCTGAATGGCCAGCGTGACGGTGAAATTGTTGGTGTCGAAATGCCAGGGGAACCCATTGCCTTCTTCGGCCATGTTGACGATCACATCCGCCAGCGGATCGGCGTAGCGGTGAAAATCCTTCTCCTGCAGGCAATCACGGATGAAGGCGTCGAACCCGTTGAAATCATGCACCTGCCGCAACGGACCGTCCGTATAGAAATTGTCGGCCGGGATAAACGCGTTGGAGCGGTCGTAGAATTGCCGGCGCGGATCGCTTTCGGGCAAGCCGGGATCGTCCTTGGTAAAATACGGGTTTGTCCGGTTAAAAGAGCGATGCGCGTGTTTGGCCACGCGATCCGCCTCTTGCGTCAGGGCCGCGATGCCCTCTGCAGTCAGAAAGCCCTTGAGCACGGCGCAGCCATCCTTGGACAGATCATCGCGCACCTGCGTCAGCACTGCATCGCGCTGCGCCCCGTGCTGATGAATGGGGTAGTCCGAAAGGTTGATGAAATGCTGTGCGTCCATATGCCTAGGATTGGGTCGTGTCGGCGTCTTGTCTATTTCATTTGCGACACGCCGTTTCACACCGCGATGTTGTCGATCAATCGCACGCCGGCAAGCCAGGCCGCGGCGAACAACCGGGCCTCTCGCGTGGGCGCGGTGAGTTCGGTCAAATCGTCGGCGGCGCGCAGATCAAGGTATTCGACCTTGGTGAACCCAACCTTGTCGAGCGCATCCACGGCCTTGGCATGAAGCGCCTCGAACGGGTCTCCGTTTTGAAGACCCTCTGCCAGTTTTTCCATCTCTTCGTGCAGGCGGCAGGCGTGGGTGCGGGCGCGGTCAGACAAGAGGAGATTGCGAGAGGACAGGGCGAGCCCGTCAATATCGCGGATGGTGGGGCAACCATGCACCGTAATCGGCAGATCAAGATCGCGTGCGAGGCGTTTGACCACCTGCAGCTGCTGGAAATCCTTTTCGCCAAAAAACGCATCCGTGGCCGTGCTTTGGGTGAAGAGCTTGGTGACGACCGTCGCCACCCCATCGAAATGCCCGGGCCGGTGCACGCCGTCCATCACATCCGTGAGGCCCGCAACGGACACTGTTGTGGAAAAGCCATCGGGGTAAATCTGATCGGGGTCCGGGACGTAAAGAGCGTCAATCCCAAAGCGGGCGAGTTTCTTGGCGTCCTCCTCCTCGGTCCGGGGATAATTGGCGAGGTCCTCAGGGTTGTTGAACTGTTTGGGGTTCACAAAGATCGTAACGATCACCCGGTCGCATTTTGCCTTGGCAGCCGTCACAAGCGACAAATGCCCGTCATGCAGCGCACCCATGGTGGGCACCACCCCCACGCTTTCGTCGGCGCGGTGCCATGCGGCCGTCATGGCGCGCAGGTCAGCCAATTGGCGGAGGATGGGCGGCGGTGTCATTGTGGTCACTTGGAAGGGGCTTTGTCGGCAAAGGTATGTTCTGCTGCGGGGAAACTGCGGGCACGCACCTCTGCTGCGTAGTCGTTTATGGCCGCTTTGGCCCCGTCGCCCAGAGTGGCGAAGCGTTTGACGAATTTGGGTTTGAATTCGGCGAACAATCCCAGCATGTCATCGACCACGAGGATTTGCCCGTCGCATCCAGCACCTGCGCCGATGCCGATGGTTGGGATGGCGATCTCTGACGTGATCTTGTCGGCCAGGTTGGCGGGCACCTTTTCCAAAACAACGGAAAACGCGCCTGCATCCGCAACCGCATGGGCATCGGCCAAAAGCGCGGCACCCGCCTCATCGCGGCCTTGCACCTTGTAGCCGCCCAGCGTGTTGATCGATTGCGGCGTCAAGCCGATATGGGCCATCACCGGGATCCCGCGCGCCACGAGAAAGGCGATGGTGTCTGCCATATGCGTGCCGCCTTCCAGCTTCACCGCCGCAGCGCCCGTTTCGCGCATCAAGGTGGCGGCGTTGCGAAAGGCTTGCTCCGGGCTCTCCTCATAGGAGCCAAATGGCATGTCCATCACCAGCATGGCGGAGGTGAGCCCGCGTGCCACGGCCTGCCCATGCATGACCATCATCTCCATGGTCACACCAAGGGTGGAGTTGAGCCCATGAAGTACCATGCCTACCGAGTCCCCCACGAGGACGAAATCACAGGCCTCATCCATCAACCGCGCCATGGGCGTGGTGTAGGCAGTCAGGCTGACAATGGGGGTTTGTCCTTTCATCGCCAGAATATCATCGGGCAGAGGGGCGGTTTTCTTGGCGGTGGCGCTCATGATCTTGTCACACCTGGCACGTTGTCTTTGGGTTTTGGATATCAGGTCACCCCCCGGCTTGCCAGTGTCTGCCGCAAGAACGCGGCGGCAAAGCTCCGCAAAAGGTGATTGGCCCGTGCCAAATGGCCCGTGGTGTTTCCTGTGGCAGTTGCCTAAACTTCTGTCCATCAGCCCGTCGGAGATCATTTTGCGCCGTTTATTCCCTGTCCTTTTTGTTCTGTTTGCCATGGGTCTCAGTGGTGCGAGCGAGGCTCAGAATGCGGCCGTAAAGGTCAATCGCGCTGAGATGATCCGCATTCTGGGCGAGCTGCCAAGCGCCATGCCGATCCGTCAAGATCTACAGCGGTTGGGGTTTACCGGTCAGAACCTCGAACTCGCGGTGACGCAGGCGGAATCGTTTTACAAGGATCCCACCATCGCAGGCCACATCGCGGACCAAGTCATTGCGGCCTATTCCAACCCCAGTTTTCAGGTTGAGGCGCAAGGTCTCATCTGGCCGATGGTGTCGCGCGGGATGGGTCATCTGACGCTGGCGGAGCTGCGCTATTACTATTCGGTGGAACAAGCCATGATCAACGCGCTGCCGACCCGAGAGTGCGGGCGCGCCATGCGCGGGCGGTTCTCGGATAAGCAGTTTGCCGATGCCATGTCGCGCGTGGCGGCGCGGCTTGAAACAGGCGCGCTGCGAGAGTTCTACAGGATTGAGTTCAAAGCCGCCAAGCTGGGCGCGGCGCGGGGGCCTGTCACCCTGTCTGAGGCGACAAAGCAAACCGTGGGTGCCGCGATTGATGCCCGTCTGGATGTGCTGATGCAGGATGATCCCAATGCCGGGCGAATGCGGGCGGCGATGCAGAACCTGTCGCGCGCCGATAACAAAAGCGCCTGTCAGGTCGGCCGCACGTTTTACCGGGCGGTGATGACGCTTGACGCCTCCAACCTGCGCAATGGGCTTTTGTTGATCGGCCGGCCGTGACCGCAGCTTTGAGAATTTCCAATCGAGAGGCCCGCAGGCTTTGGTTGTGGACCAACGGGTTGTCGCAGACGCCGGTGGGCAAGCTGGATGTGATGGGCATGATCCGCGCGCTTGGATTTGTGCAGATCGACACGATCCGCAATGTTACCCGGGCGCATCACCATATTCTGTGGTCGCGCAACCAGAATTACCGCGAAAAGTTGCTGTGGCCGCGGCTCAAGGGCCGTGATCTCTTTGAACATTTCACCCATGATGCCTCTTTGATCCCGATGGAGGTGTTGCCCTATTGGCAGCGGCAGTTCGATCGGCTGGGTCAGAAGGCCGCCGCGTCCGATTGGTTTCAATCAGGCTTGGGACAGGCTGAGATTGCTGGCATTCGCCGTCGGATCGAAAAGGAAGGCGCGCTGTCGACCCATGCCTTTGATACCAAAGCCGAAAGCCGTGAGATGTGGGCGCGCCCGCCCCATAAAAAGGCGCTGGATCAGATGTGGTATGCGGGCGACCTGGCAACGTGTCACCGCAAGAACTTTGTGAAATTTTACGATCTGGGAGAGCGGGTTTTTCCCTCGCAGCTTCGCCATGCCCCGGGGCACGGTCCGGGGGATGAGGAAGCGCGCGATTGGCTGTGTGATCGCGCGTTGGAATTCATCTCGGTCGGCACCTGCGGTGAAGTGCAACGCTTTTGGGAGGCGATGAGCGCGGCCGAGGCCAAAACCTGGGCGCAAAGGCGCGCCCCTGTTATGGTGGAGGTTGAGGGCGCAGATCGCCAGTGGCGGCAGGCCTATGCCGTTCCGGACATCGAAGAGCGCCTAAAGCGTGCACCAGAGCCGTCGACGCGATTGCGGCTTCTGAACCCGTTTGATCCCGCCATCCGGGATCGCGCGCGCCTTGAGCGCTTGTTCGGCTTTGACTACCGCAATGAAATGTTTGTCCCGCGTGAGAAACGGCTTTGGGGGTACTACGTCTATCCACTGCTCGAAGGTCATCGGTTTGTCGGGCGATGCGAGGTCAAGGCGGATCGTGGCGCAGGATGGTTGCGGGTCACCGGCTTCTGGCCAGAGCGCGGGGTGAAATGGACACCTGCGCGGATGGACAAGTTTGAGGCGGAGCTTGCCCGGTTTGCCCGACTGGCCGGGATCAAAGATGTGGGCTGGTCCATCCGGCGCCCGGCTGTGTAGGGTGTTGGCACCACTACGAAAGGCCCACCCATGCGACTGAAAGACAAAACCGCCATTGTGACCGGAGGGGCCAGCGGCTTTGGTGCGGGGATCGTGCGCAGGTTCGCGGAGGAAGGCGCCCGTGTCATGGTGGCCGATATCAATGCGCAGGCCGCGCGCGACGTCGCACAAGCGCATAGCGGAGTGGCCTGCACGGTGGACGTGTCTGACGGCGACAGCGTAGAGGCGATGGCAGACCTGGCGGGCCGAGAGTTTGGCCATGTCGACATCCTCGTCAACAACGCCGGTGTCACGCATCTGCCGCAACCTCTTGATGATGTGACGGAGGCCGATTTCGACCGGGTCTTTGCCATCAATTGCAAATCCGTCTACCTCGCCGCGCGGGCCTTTGTGCCGGGCATGAAGCTGCGCAAGAGGGGTGTGATACTCAATGTCGCCTCCACAGCCGGGGTCAGCCCGCGGCCGAGGCTCAACTGGTACAACGCCTCCAAGGGGTGGATGATCACCGCGACGCGGACCATGGCGGTGGAACTTGCGCCTGAGGGCATTCGCGTCAATGCGATCAATCCTGTGGCGGGGGAGACGCCACTTTTGAAATCCTTCATGGGTGAAGACACGCCTCAGATGCGCGAGAGGTTTCTGTCAACGATACCTTTGGGCCGGTTCTCCCAGCCCGAAGATATGGGACATGCTGCCGTCTATCTGTGCAGCGACGAGGCGAGCATGGTCACCGGGGTGTGCATGGAAATCGACGGCGGACGCTGTATCTGAGCGCTGCGTTTTCTTCGAGGATTCTCGTCCTGATCCCGCGGGATTACTTCTTTTTCGTCTCTTCGACCTGTTCCACCGGGCCGCCTTGTTTTTCCCAGGTGGAAAACCCTTCGCGCAGGTGGGCGGCCTCAAACCCCATATCCTGAAGCGTGGCCACGGTGAGCGCCGACCGCCAGCCGCTGGCGCAATGGAAGACATATTTTTTGTCCGGCTGGCCAAACACGTCCTTGAAATAAGGGCTGTCGGGATCAACCCAAAACTCCACCATGCCGCGGGGCGCGTGAACACTGCCCGGGATGAACCCGCTGCGTTGGCGTTCGCGGACATCACGAATGTCGACGATCACCACATTCGGGTCGTCCACCAGGCCGATCAGATCTTGGGTTTCGATCTCTTCGATGCGGCTGCGAGCCTCGTCGACCATCTGTGCGGCGGTTTTCTTGAGCTTTTGCATGGGCGGCGCCTTTTCTCGTGTGAGTGTCGGTGTGGTTGTGCCAATATAGGAAACGATCTTTCAATATGTTGACACGATTTGCCAATCCCCGCAAGGTGACCCCATTGCAATTAAAAACCGTGAATCACCCGTATCCATGGACAGATCATCGCCAATATCTCTTTGGGATGCCACCGCAGAAGAGCGCGACTATCACGCCGACTTCGTGCCGGATGAACGCGTGGATGTGGCGATTGTGGGCGGTGGGTATACCGGGCTTTCGACCGCTTTGCATTGCGCCGAAAAGGGTCTGTCCGCGCGTGTCTTGGAGGCGCGACATATTGGATACGGTGGCTCGGGGCGCAATGTGGGGCTGGTCAATGCGGCCGCCTGGCTGCCCCCTGCCAAAACCCGCAAGATGCTGGGCGAGACCTATGGCCCCCGTTTTGTTCAACGGTTCAGCAATGGGCCGCGCACGGTGTTCGAGATCATTGAAAAGCATCAGATCCGCTGCGAGGCGACAAAGACCGGCACGGTTCATGCCGCCCATGCGCCATCGGGGTTTGCGGACCTCAAAGCGCGACATGCCGAGTGGCAGCGCCTGGGCGAGCCGGTCGATCTCTTGAGCCGCGAAGAGGTCGCAGCGCTCATTGGATCAAGCGCGTTTCACGGCGGCCTTCTTGATCACCGTGCGGGCACGATCAATCCGATGGGCTATTGTCGCGGGCTGGCGCGCGCAGCGCTTGGGGCCGGGGCCAAGATCGCGACGGGCGTGCGCGTCACCAAACTGCGCAAGGATGGTGGCGATTGGGTGGTTGAAACCGATCAAGGCGCAGTGCGCGCACAGAACGTGGTTTTGGGCACCAATGCCTACACGGATGACCTTTGGCCCGGGTTGAAGGGCATCTTTACGTTGATCCATTACCTGCAATTTGCGACCACGCCGATGGGACCGGAGGCGGCGCATATCCTGCCCGGCAGGCAGGGATTGTGGGACACCGGCAAGATCATGTTCAACTACCGCCGCGACGCGCGTGACCGGCTCTTGATCGGCACCATGGGGCGTATCATTGGCACCAAGGACAGTGGCCTGACGCACCGCTGGGCCCGCAAGCAGATCGCGCGGGTGTTCCCCGATTTGGGTCCGGTGGAGTTCGAGGAGGCCTGGCACGGACAGATCGCCATGACGGATGATCACCTGCCCAAAGTGCATGCACTTAATGACGGGCTTTGGACCGCGATTGGGTATAACGGGCGAGGGATCACCACGGGGACACTCTTTGGCCAATCCATGGCGGATCTTTTGACCGGAATGGACCCCTCAGATCTGCCATTACCCGTCACCACCATGACGCGGGCCCGTCGCTCCGGGCTGAATGCGCGGTTTTTTGATCTGGCGTTCACGGCCAATCAGGTGTGGCGCACAATTCTATGAAAGATGGCTCCATGAGTATCCGGGTCGGTGTGGATATTGGCGGGACATTCACGGATGTGGCGCTTGAGCATCCGGGCGGTTTGTCGACCTGCAAGGTTCTGACAGATTATGCCGCGCCCGAGGCGGCGATCCTGCGCGGTATCGCACTGGCCTGTGAGCAGGCTGGCGTCGCGGCGGACGCGATAGAGCAAGTGATACATGGCACAACGCTGGTCACCAATGCGTTGATTTCGAGGCGCGGGGCGAAGACGGCATTCATCACCACGGACGGGTTTCGGGACGTGATCGAAATGCGCTCAGAGAACCGGTTTGAGCAATATGATCTCAACCTGACCTTGCCAGTGCCCTTGGTGCCGCGTCAGGATCGGCTGGTCGCAAAAGAGCGTGTCGCTGCCACAGGCGAGGTGCTGCTGGATCTTTCAGACGAAGACATTGACGGGCTCGTGCGCCAGGTTGAAGCGGGCGGGTATGAGGCTGTCGCCGTGGGGTTCATGCATGCCTATGCCAATCCAGAGCATGAGCGCCGCATGGGCACGGCCCTGCGTGCGGCGATGCCGGAGCTGTCTGTGTCGCTGTCTTCTGTCGTCTCGCCACAGATGCGGGAATTGCCGCGGTTCAATACGGTGATTGCCAATGCCTATGTGCAGCCACAAGTGGCGGATTACCTGGGCCGGTTGGTGGCCCGGATGCGCGAGGCGGGGATCGCGGCGCCTGTGTTCATGTTGCATTCTGGTGGTGGTTTGATCAGCGTGGAAACAGCCATTGAACAGCCTGTGCGATTGCTCGAATCCGGTCCGGCGGGTGGGGCCATTTTCGCCGCTGGTTACGCCCGTGCCTATGGCATCGATAAGGCGCTGAGCTTTGACATGGGGGGGACAACGGCCAAGATTTGTCTGGTTGAGGATGGCGTGTCCAAATCCGCCAATACCTTTGAGATCGCGCGCACCTATCGTTTCAAGAAAGGGTCCGGCATGATCGTGTCGACCCCCGTGGTGGAAATGGTAGAGATTGGCGCGGGCGGAGGCTCCATTGCGTCCATTGACAGCATGGGTCGCATTCAGGTGGGGCCGGCCTCAGCCGGGTCAGAGCCGGGCCCGGCCTGTTATCAACGCGGGGGTGCGGACGCCACTGTGACGGATGCCAACCTTGTTCTTGGGCGGCTTGATCCGGATGGGTTTGCCGGGGGGGCCATCCCGCTTGATCCTGACCTGTCCAAGACCGCCATACATACCGCGCTCAGCGCGCAAACAGAGTTGCCGGTGGATGACGCCGCCTTTGGCGTGACCGAAATGGTCGATGAAAACATGGCCAATGCCGCGCGGGTGCACACGGTAGAGCACGGCCGCGATATTGAACATTTCACCATGATTGCCTTTGGCGGGGGCGCGCCGCTCCATGCTGGGCGGTTGTGCGAAAAGCTGGGGCTGACCCGTCTGATCGTGCCACCGGGCGCGGGCGTCGGTTCTGCCATCGGGTTCCTGCGCGCGCCGTTTAGCTACGAGGCGACACGGGGTCTTTTCCAGCGGATTGATGCGTTTGATCATGCCGCGGTGAATGCCGCTCTCCTGGATCTGGAGGCGGAGGCCCGCGCCTTTGTCTCAGTGGGTGCGCAGGGGGCTGAGACGACATCAAAGCTGACCGTGTTCATGCGCTATTCCGGGCAGGGCTGGGAAATCCCTGTGCCTTACAATACCACGCACTTCGCGCCAGGTGATGAGGCCGCTTTGGTCACGGCCTTTGAGGCGGCGTATCGCACGCTCTTTGGCCGGGTGATTGAGGGGCTGGCCGTCGAGGAAACGAACTGGTCGCTAACGGTTGCCACATCTGAGCGTACTACACCCCGCGTGCCAGAGCCCGAGACCAAAACAGAGGCGCCTGTCGCGCGCATGCGGACCGTGTTTGATGCCGCTTTGCGCGCCCATGTTGAGGCCAAGGAAGTGGTGCGAGAGGCGATGGAGGCAGGCGCGGCCGTCGACGGCCCGGCGGTCATTGTGGAAACCGAAACCTCCACCATTGTCCCCGCTGCGTACCGTGCTGAGATGCAGACCGATGGCGCG
>ERZ1740070.1030-NODE-1030-length-17982-cov-8.179729_pt1 | contig 17982 bp, 20 predicted proteins | sample MGYA00581734_ERZ1740070 | MGnify/ENA primary metagenome ERZ1740070 (study PRJEB43018, sample SAMN04849744) | marine metagenome | isolation source: floating plastic debris | place: Pacific Ocean | collected 2008-09-01 | study: EMG produced TPA metagenomics...
GTAAACTGGTTCGACACCAACCAGTATGATGTAAATGTTTTTGGCGATCTACTTACAATCCGATTGAGCGTTGCTGGGGGATTCTTGAACAACATTGGAATGGCACACAACTCACCGATGTTGAGACGATGATAGCTTGGGCGCAGACAATGACGTGGAAGGGACAACATCCCAGCATTAGTCTGAATCAAGCGAGCTATGACAAAGGCATTTCCTTAACCAAAAAAGAGATGCGCAAGATTGAGCAGCGGCTAGAACGCAATCCCCAGTTGCCCAAATGGGACATTTTGATTCGACCAGCTTAGCTGGTACTTTCTTTATGGGAAATCCCCTTAAAGCTACAGTACTTATTATTCGTTCGATGGATATAGTAATCATGGTTTTGTTGTCGTTGGCAGGCTTCTGACCGGTTATGCGATCGCCCCCAATTTGCTATCAAATTCAGGTAAGAAAAGTGCCGTGCCTGTATTGATTACCGGACGAACTCGCATCGCCTCAAATAGAGTATGGCCTCAAAGTAGAGACTATCTGATATTTTTACGTGAATGCCAGATAGTCTCAAATAAACTCTATAGAACTTAGCGAGACGCCGTACCCTCTTGAGCCACCTGACGGCGACCTAGGACAAACAGCTGATCACGTTCACGCAACAGAAACAACGCAATTAACGCCGCCAGTGTGGGAATAGCTGCCCAGAATAAATAATTAGGCGCTGTGTATGGATTGACCAAATTTTTGAGTGAAACAAGTACTGAAACAGTATGCATTCCTAGCAGCAAGCCATAGGTCCAGGTCTTCAATAAGCCTGCTAAGAAAGTTAGAACAATCACTAACTGTACAATCCCCATAACGGTCGAAAAGGTTCCTGTTACAGGTGAGGAGTAGTAGGATTCTGCAACGGCTTGAGTGATTCCAGGCGCAATGATTTTTCCAATGGCCCAAACCAGAAAAAAGGCGGCAACACTAATGCGGATTAAGAACAGAGAGATTTCTAAGGGTTTGTCAGTTTTCATGATAGTCTCCTTCAGGTTTTGGTTAAGTTTTGAGATCAATTTTCAACAGAGAATATGTCAAAAACTGACCTATATGTAAATAGATAAAAAGGTGAAAAAATTATGTCAGTTTTCAGTCTTAGATAACAATCGTCAACGTTTGACCAACAATTGTGGGATCTCTTTCAAGTCTTGCAAACAGCATGTCTGATCAGTAGGCTAACTCTAGAGCTGATTTGTTTTTCTGCTGGGTTGTCCACAGGAACAATAGACGCCAGTAGCAAACGGAATCACAAATCCTAAGGTGGCTGAGAACCACCGATGGGCAGTCATTTCGCCTTTAGCACATGACTATGACTTATCGTAAGCATTAAAGTCCCAATCATAACGGCTAGTTTGAGAGCACCTGCATGGTGGGTCTTTATCAGTGATCGTTGCCTAGCCTGGGAACGTTGCATCATGCCACCGCTTCTGTTTGATTCAACAGCTTATCTAGTACGCCTTGTTGTTCTAAAGCATGCAGATCATCATTGCCGCCAATGTGCTGGTTGTTAATAAATATTTGAGGAACCGAACGACGACCGTAGGTACCACGAGCTACCATGGCATCTCTGGCTATCTCGTCTCCATCAAGAGCATATTCGCTATAATTAACACCCTTTTTATCCAGCAGTTGCTTTGCTTGACGACAGAAGGGACAGGTGCTCCAAGTGTAAATTTCAACGTTAGCCATGGTTAATATCTCCTAGTGAGGATATGTTAAAAACTGACCTATGTGTATGTAGATAGCCGAGTCAAAAAAAGAGGTTAGTCGTGGATGAAACTCTTCAACGCTTGACCGACAATTTTAGGGTCATCCTCAAGTCTCGCCAGCAACAATGAGCCTTCCGCTGTACTAATAAACCTGAGTGCTCTGTTTTGAGCATCAGTTTCTCCCATTGCCACAAACTGCTTGGTGAGCCAGGCTTGAAGATCCTTAAAATACACAATAAGGTGACTTCTTACGGCTGGACTGACCGATTGCAATTCTGCTGCCATCATTCCACACATACAGAACTTCTGATCCTGAATGTAGGTTTGAAAGGAATCAGCCACTGCTTGCAAACGTTGTTGTGGCGTATCGAGATTTTTATCGAAAGCGTCTAAGGCATCGCTATGGACTTCATGAATGCGTTCCACCAAAGCTAACGCTAGGTCAGCCTTAGCTTTGAAGTGGTAGTGTATGCTTGAATTTTTGATGCCGACTGCATCAGCCAAATCAAGATAACTAAAGCCATTGAACCCTTTTACTTGGGTCAAGTGCTCTGCCACATCCAAGATTTTTGTCCTTGTATCGCTCACAGTGCTTCTGTGTCTATCTACATGTATGTAGTTTATCGTGGATTTTCGAAAAGTGCAAGGCACCGATTGGGAGAGTAGCCCAATCAGTTTTAGGGCTGAGAGGTTTGCCGTTAAAACAAGCTAGTACACTCCACTGCAATGCAGTTTTTAGCTGACAATGCCTCAACAATCTATTTTGTTAATTTCCACGGCTGCTGTCTCCAGCCTAGTCTTCGTTTTGCTAATAATGTATCTACTTGAGGTATGTGAATTTCCACAAGTTCGACGGTTTCTCGAACCAATGCTTCCAGTTGATTGACCGCTACTGGCTGTGCCTGATAAAACAACCTTTCAAGACGATCGGCAAGATTCTCAGGCGCAATTTCCATTTGCTCAATAAACCTGCTCATTCGCTTAAATTGGAATGTTGAATAATACAAGTGGTTTAACCCAGCTAGCACACCGAGAAGGTTTTGAGCTGACTCAACCAGGATTTGATAATACCAAAGCGTCGTATCTCGCCTGGCAAACTTTTCCTGCATTCCCCAAATCGCAAAGAACTTGAGGTAATGCTCAACCATTTTTTGTGCGAGTTCATCTGGATAATTCGCTATTTTGGCTTTCCATTGCTGAATAAGTGTTGCACCGTAGAGTGGGATTCCAACCGATGTTCCAGACATTGCTTTCATTAATGGAGATTGAATATCATGCCCTGTCAAGATATTTGAAATATCCGTTTCCCACTGTGCAATCGTCACATGACCAAACTGACACTCGACACCGTTTACGAGGTAACTCTCAGCGAACCCACCATCTTCTCGATTACCCAAAATCCAGAGTCGCTCTGAACCTTGATTCTGTTGACGCACAAGCTGTAATTCTTCCTCAGAAGGCAATTCGTCGTAATAAATGCTCATGTCACAATCAGAGTATTCATCACAAAGCCCTTCTGCGACTGAGCCTGCGACCATTGCTGCTTTGGTTTTTGGGTTAGCAATGTAAGCTTTAACGTTATTTTTGGCTAATTCTAGTAAATATTGAGTTCTATTGTCCATGGATCTTCATGCCTTAGATAAGGATGTACATCCATGATGCAACACTGAGTTTTTACCATGTTCTCGGTTGAACAATATGAGAATTCAACATCGGAATGAAGTGGGTCCCCCATCGGCCTTTATGGGTAAATGCATCCCATATCTGATGTGTGCATGCACCAACTACAATGGCGAATGCAACTTAAAAGTTTCTGGCTTGATGGGTCTTTGGGTCAAACTCAAATCGCTCCTTACTATGGGTTTCACCATAGAGATTAAAGGTGACAAGAGGAATATCCCCGACAGCCTCTACACAATGAATTGCACCGGGGGAAAAGCTGATGACATCCCCAGGACGAAAGATTTTTTCTTCCACTGGAGTCACGTTATCTTTGAACTCTTGAGTTGGACTGCGTTGCCAGAATGTATTTTTCTCTTGTCCTTTCAGCAAAGTTACAACTCCCCAAGTACCATGATTATGAACAGGAGAGACAGCTCCAGGGGGGTAGGTGTTGGTTTGAACCGTTAAAGGATAGCCAATTTCGTCGTAGAGTGTCTGGATCGCAACATCGCTTGAGGCGTTGGGGTGTTGCGTCTGCAACCAATAGGAGTTAAGAGCTAACTTACGGACGAGATGGCGAATAGCGGGCAGACAGTCATACTCGTCGGGTGATTCTTTGAGAACATCTTCTATCTGCGTTAGAAAACGATGAAAGTGATAGGGCGTTTCCAGTAAACTCCATTCTCGAGGAGTGGTACAGGCTTGAACCTGTCCATCGTCGGCAACCATCCAGTCTTGTTCCTGTGCCACGGTTTTACCTCATCTAGGGATGAAGACAAGCCTGGCTTTCATGCGGCAGGCCTTCGGCTAAATTCCCTGCCCAATAGGCGTTAACCGCCTTATCTGGATTTGTCTCAATGGTAGTTAGTAGTTCTGTATTTCGCTGTTGTAGCCTGCGTCGCACTCCTTCACCTGCAGACGCCGCTATGGCAACATCAACAAAATGCAGTGGGTGGCGATCCCCATTTCCGCGTACGTGCCATTCGTGCAGACAACCTGTGTCAGTCAAGTTCAGCGTCCAGGTTAAGCCTGCATCAACTTCATCAGAAACAATATAGACCATCCACCACAATGCCCTGCCTGCATGAGGGGCAATGATGCCATCATTTGTTACCGCTACGGCTACCAGTTTTTCCGCCATCTGATCAAACCCTCCACGTAAGCATCCGTAGCCCAAAACTTCTATCAAGATGGTTTGGGCTATTTGCCAGATCTGGTAAAGACATGCGAATTATAGGAGATGATAGTTGTTGAGTTGTTAGCCTAGTTAGGCTTGTACTCAAAGGCTAGAAGTCGCAGCCAATCACTATTTGAAAAATAGTTCGGGCTGATGGGCGAGTATTTTTGCTGGCTCTGTTTCAAGGGTGCGATCGCATATATCCGGGTGAGTTGCATACAACCGGTGGTGCTGTATGACATTTTTGCCAAGCAGACTAGACTTGTGTCTTTAACACAGGTCTACTAAATGTCTAGAATTCATAATTTAAGTTCTTGTTCAAATGCGGATTGTTATTTTGCACTCTCGGTAAGGTTTTTCCAGAAAACAACTTTGTCATACCCGTGAGCATAGAAGTCCTTGATTTGGGCTTCTATGCTAAACCCAAGACGTTGATAGAGTTGGCGGACATGGGCAAAGTCGTCTGTGGCCAATGTCTCTATAAGTAGAATACGGCCACTCATGCTAATGACTTAAGTAACCTAAGCTTTACGTAGTCGTTTACGGCGGCTACCGGTTTGGGACTTTTTGCCAGGGCGTGCGTTTGATGAGCTACGCGGCTTAGAGCGTGGCGGCTCCTTTATTCCTTGCTTAGAGGCAGCAGTTGGCTCATAACCAGGAACAACAGACTGAGGGAGTTTGCGATTGAGCAACTTTTCGATCCCCTTTAGCAGAGGTTGTTCATCGTTAGAGACTAACGAAATGGCTTGACCTTCATTACCAGCGCGTCCAGTCCGACCAATCCGGTGTACGTAGTCTTCTGGTACGTTGGGCAATTCAAAATTGACGACGTGGGGCAGCTGGTCAATGTCTAACCCCCGCGAGGCAACATCGGTGGCAACCAGCACTCGCACCTTACCTTTCTTAAAGTCGTGCAAGGCGCGCGTGCGAGCGGCCTGACTTTTGTTGCCGTGAATTGCAGCTGTTTTTAAACCATCTTTAGCCAGCTGTTCGGCTAGACGATTGGCACCATGTTTGGTACGGGTAAAAACAAGCACCTGCTGCCAATTATTAAAGCCGATTAAATACGATATCAGCTCTCGCTTGCGGGGGCGATCAATGCGATATACGAGTTGTTCAACCTGTTCAGCAGCCGTATTGCGGGGGGCAACTTCAATCTGCACTGGATCATTTAGCAGCGTGCGTGCCAGTTTTCGGATGGCGGTTGAAAATGTGGCGGAAAACATCAGGGTCTGCCGGGATGTGGGCAGTTGCGCCAAAATCTTGCGAATATCATGAATGAACCCCATATCCAACATGCGATCGCACTCATCTAGAACCAGCATCTCGATCTGAGAAAGATCAATTGTGCGTTGACTAACATGGTCAAGCAAACGACCTGGAGTTGCGACTACAATGTCACTCCCCTGCTTTAAGGCTTTAATTTGACGCCCGCTGCTGACGCCGCCAAACACCACCACTGATTTAATTGGCAGGTATTTGCCGTAGGTGCTGACGCTATTGTTTACTTGAGCAGCCAACTCACGAGTCGGAGTCAAGATCAGGGCACGGGGGGCCCGTTGCTTTTTGGCAGGGCTGCTAACAAGGCATTGCAGCAAGGGTAAGGTAAACCCCGCTGTTTTACCCGTGCCCGTCTGAGCACTCGCGAAAATATCGTTTCCTTGCAAAATAGGAGGAATCGCCTGCTCCTGAATCGGAGTTGCTGCAGTGTAGCCTTCTTCAGTAACAGCACGTAACAGTGGGGCAATAAGACCTAGAGTCTCAAATTTCATGGATTTTTAGTTGCTACTAGATGTGCCCCTACCCCAAATGTAATGCTGGGACCAGTCTTAAGAGCAATAAACGTATGATTTGCGTTCGATGACTTGGGTCAACAAGTTCCGAGGCTGCAACGATAGACCGGGACCAAGTCGCAGTTCATTACTGTATCACATGTTTGATGCTTAAATTTTAAGGTGGCCTAGTGCTTACTACCCAATGAGACCGCCACCCACTATTAGGCAAGGGTTTTATCAGTGTCAGCCGCCAGCATACTAACAGCCTGTTTAGGTAGTGCTGATGCAAATGCCTCATCCAGTGGTAGATGCTTAACCAATAAACGATAGTAGATCGGTCCATAGAGAATATCCATAGCTAGATCCGCATCTAGATCTGGGGCAAATTCGCCAGATTCAATGCCTTGTAAAATCACTTGCCGGGCAGCGGTACGGCGCGGATTGAGAAAGCGATCGCGAAAGCTCTCTAAAGCTTCTGAGTCACACTGACCCTCAGCAACAATCTGCGCCACAATTCGACCCACATCACCGCTCAATACTCTGGCAACCTGCTGCATTTGTAGCATCAGAGATTCCGCCGCCGTCTCAGTGTTTGGAAACGGCAAACTAGCCTCAACCTGAGTCAAAAATGAATCCACAACCACAGCTGTTTTACTAGGCCACCAACGATAAATCGTCGTTTTACCCACGTTCGCTTCACGGGCGATGGCTTCAATCGAGAGCTTACGCAAACTACAGGTTTTTAGCAGCTGCCATGCTGCCGTCAAGATTGCCTGCTGCGATTCGGCTGACCGAGGACGACCTACAGCTGACGGGTGCCCTCCTCTAGTTTGTGTCATGGGTTTTCCAGTATTTCAGGTACTTTTATTATACATACGATACGAATCGTACAGAAATTTCCCATAGGGGATTGACAGTTTCGATACGAATCGTTTATAAATTAGATATACGAAACGAAGCGTTTTGATTTTAGGTTACACAATTTTGTCGTTCAGAATAAACAGCACATATTGAGGCAGACCCATGATTAAACGCGAAGAGCACGAAATCCTAAAAATTACAGCTGTCGCAGTGGCGCTATCTACTTTTCTAGAAATGTTGGTTGCTTTTTAGTAGTACTACAATTAGTAAAGGAAATTTTGGTCATGGCATCGATATCTAAGAAGCTGGCTCTGGTAACGGGTGGCAATCGCGGCATTGGCTTTGCGATCGCACAGGGCCTTCTCACCAAAGGCTATGACGTAATCCTCACCTCACGCTCCCTTGACAGCGCCAAACAAGCCGCACAAAAGCTCAACGGCAATGTCATTCCCCTCGCATTAGACGTCAGTAGTAATAGCTCCATCGAACGAGCGGTTCAAACACTCAAAGCACAAGGCATTAACCAGCTAGATGTTCTCGTCAACAATGCAGGCGTTTACCCAGACAGCAGCGTTGATATGCTGACAATCTCTCGTGAACTGTTAGATACAGCCATGCAAACCAACACATTTGGCGTAGTGCGTATGGTGCAAGCATTTTTACCCCTTTTAGAAGCCGCAGGCAATGCCAGGATAATCAATGTCTCCAGCGGTATGGGTGCCTTAGATGGTCTTACAACAACCGCACCTAGCTACTGTCTCTCTAAACTGGCGCTTAATGGTGTCACCATCATGCTGGCACAGTCACTCGCGTCTAAAGGCATTGTTGTTAATTCCATGGGTCCAGGCTGGGTTAAAACCGACATGGGTGGCTCCTCGGCACCACGGTCGCCAGGACAAGGGGCAGATACGGCCATTTGGCTAGTCACCGAAGCGCCTGGTACAGAAACGGGTAAATTTTGGCGCGATCGCAACGAAATTGATTTCTAACGTAGGGGCATTGCATGCAATGCCCCTACGTTAAAATTGAAACCCAAGGAGAAATGTTATGAAGGCAATTTGGTACAAACAGCCAGGTAATGCGTCAGAGGTTTTAAAGTATGGCGACATGGAACAGCCAGAACCCGGTGCTGGCAAGGTGCGAGTAAAGGTTCATGCTTCCGGTATTAACCCCTCTGATACTAAATTTCGCAGCGGCTGGATGGGGCTAAAACAACCCTATCCTCAAACCATTCCCCACAATGATGGTGCCGGGGCAATTGATGCTGTCGGAGAGGGTGTGTCATCTGAGCGGATTGGAGAGCGAGTGTGGATCTATGAAGCCCAGCGAGGCTCAGCCTTTGGTACAGCCGCAGACTATGTAATTGTGGCAGCTCATAAAGCGGTGACTATGCCAGAAAATCTGGACTTTGCAGCAGGGGCCAGCTTGGGTGTACCAGCAATGACGGCTCACTTCTCTGTGTTTAGCGACGGCCCCATTACTGACAAGACGGTGCTGGTACACGGCGGGGCTGGTGCGGTTGGTATGTATGCGATTCAACTGGCTAAATGGGGTGGTGCAAAGACAATTTTGGCGACAGTCAGCAGTGATGAGAAAGCGGCTGTTGCGAAGCAGATGGGTGCGGACCATGTGATTAATTATCGACAGGAAGATGTAGTTGCAAAGGTGCGAGAGATTGTGGGAAAGAAGGGGTACGATGGTCGTACCCGACCGGACTGTGTCCATCGCATCGTCGATGTCGCTCTGGCTGCCAACATTAACGTCGACGCCAAACTTGTTGCCCGTAATGGTGTGATTGCCACTTATGAGTCAGGCAATACACCCACAGTAGAGATTCCCTTCTATGAGCTGCTTTATAAAAATGCCGCCCTACGCACAGTGTTGGTGTACGCCATGAGTGACGAAGCCCATGAGGCCGCTGCACGAGACATCAACCAGGCTATCCAGGATGGTGCACTTCAGCATTTAATTGCCGCTCGCTATCCTTTGAGTGAAACCGCCGTTGCCCATGATGCAGCCGACAGTGGCAAACTCATCGGCAAAGTTGTGATTGATCTGATCTAACAATGACACAGCAAAGCCTGATGTTACTGTTCTATCCAGATGGCTGACAGCCCTGAAAAGCTATAGGTTCGGCATGGTCATTTGTAACTACGCCACGGTATAAACCCTTGAATGATTAGGTAGAAACTTTCTACTCCTACATTGTTGGGTACTGCGCAGCAACCCATCATCAAATATTTTTTCTGTGGCGAAAATATCTTGGCTAAGATTCCTGATATCGAGCCAGAACCCTGCGATAGGTCACCCTCAGCATAACAATTTTGGTGCAGCGAATTAATAGAGAGCATTTAAGTGGAATGCTGAGATATCGGCAACCGTTGACCAGAAACGGTCTGTAATGAGCTTGGAATAAAAGTTGCGTTTCTTCTTAGAATTATGAGGTCAATCTAAGGTGATGAGTATACGATGCGAATAATTCCTTTATTCTTTCTAGTTGCTTTTGGTACTTCGTTAGCTGTCATTTTTACTTATTTTTTGCTTATTGATTGGACTGCACTCGACGCTGCTTATGTAAGCTTCTCAGATATTTCAACAAGTTCAACCGATTTATCGTCACTGTTTGCGGCGCAAGCATTTCAAAATATTCACCGTATTAATGTTTTTGCAGAAGGAGTTTGGGTGCTTCAAAGTCTTATCCTTGCAGCCATTTGACTGCATGGAATTTGTACCTCTCGAAGATGATGGATTGGCACCGAGCGGGTCGCTGTTGATCGCAATCGCATCACGGGTGAAGGCGTGACAGCCAGGAAAAAATGGCAAGTTTAGAACTTGCAAAACCAGTTAGAGGTGATCCATCTTTTGAAAAGTTGTCATTGATGTTGTTTAGCTGGCTATTCAATCCCTGGAATTAGAGGCACCTCTGTCCTGAGGACATCAAGAAATGCCTTTAAGCGTCGGGGGCGATGGCGTCCGGGTAAAGAAGCCACATAGACAGTAAGCTTGGGCGCACGCCATTGGGGTAACACATCAACAAGATACTGCTGGGTTAAATCTTCTTCAATAAACCAGCGGGGCATAATGGATGCGCCGAGTCCTGCCAATGTTGCCTTACGCAGTGCAGTTATACTGTTGGTGCTCATCCGTGCTGACGGAGTCACCACAATTTGTTTTCCCTGAAGGTTCGTTAGGGGAATGCGCCCACCTTCAAAGGGGGCAAGGGTAACAAACGGTAGTTTCTCTAGGGCTGTGGGAGTTTTAGGTTTACCCTGGGTATTGAGAAAACCAGGCGCTGCCACCACCATACGCTCCACCTGCCCCAGTGGCTCAACAATTAGAGATTCATCAGACACTGGGCCAATCTTTACCCAGCAGTCACAGCCTACCTCAGCAAAGCGAATGGTGCCGTCCTGCAGCTGCCAAGATAGATCAATCAGGGGATATCGCTGTTGAAACCGCAGCACAATATCGAGCAGATGCAGCTGACCGAGAGCAATGGGAGCAATCACTTTGAGTTTTCCCTGAGGTGTGTTTTCAGTCTCTAAATATTTTTCTTCCAGTGCCTCCCACTGGTCTAGAAGCTGACGAGCGTCGGCTAACAGCTCAGCGCCAGCCGTAGTCAAGGAAAGATCGTGGGTAGTCCGCCGCATCAGCTGAGTCTTAAAGCGAGCTTCTAGCTCCGCTAGCTGACGGCTAGCAGAGGGTTGGGACAGTCCTAAATCGCGGGCAGCTGAACTGATGCTACCGGCATCGGCGATCCGGACAAATGTGTCTAGCAAGGTGAGGCGGTCTAGAGACTTGCTCATACGTAATATGAATAATAGCTATTTTTATTACTCGTCTACACAATAGCAGAGCAGGCTGTCATAGTGAGCATATGAGCACAAATGAAGAGCGATAAGTCTCTCTCGTAGCATGCTTTGTCATTTTGGTATTAGTTTTAGAAACCATAAGGATTGTTCTGATAATGAATGGATTTAAGAAAAAATTGCTGGCCGCGTTAGCTACCGGAGCTGCTCTAACAGCTCCTGCAGTTGCCAATGCTCGTCGCCTACAGGAACCTCTAGTTCAAATGCACTGAGCATGTCATGCTTGCAACTACTGATTATGATGAAACACTAATGTGGTATCGAGAGGACTTAGGCTTTCACATCAAGCATGAGTGGACAGTCCCCAAATTTCCAGATTTGCAGCTGGCATACCTAGAAAAGAATGGGTTTATCATCGAAGTTGTGGCATCGACAAATACCTTTGAGATAGAGCCAGCTGGTGACTTTTCTGAGCGTCTACAGCAACCTGGTATTAGACATTTTGCTTTTCTGATAGAAGATGTGGATGATGCGATCGCAGTCCTAGAAACCCAGGGTGTCGAGATTATTCTTTCTCCCACCAGCTTTCCCACCAGCGGTTGACGCGTAGCATTTTTTGAGGATAACAATGGCAATCTGATTGAATTTCTGGAAGAACTTCCCTTGGGCGAACGTCAGCCCTACACGGGAGGAGAAGATTAAGACAATCAAAATTGCTAACACCTGATTCAATTCCCATTGTCTCTTAAGCAAACAAAACTCAAAATGGAAAACAAAAAAGCCTTAGTTGTCGGCGCCTCAGGCGGTATCGGACAGAGTCTCATTCAATATTTATCAAGTTTGAAAGACTGGGATATTATCGGTCTGTCTAGACGAGAACCTCTGTTTGAGAGCAAAGCCCAGTTTATATCTGTCGATTTACTAGACCGTAGCGATGTCAGCGTTAAGCTAGCAGAGCTAACTGATATCACCCACATCTTCTACACAGCCTTTTATGGCGGTCCTACTTTTTCTGGACCTGTTGCTGAAAATCTGGCTATGCTGACTAATGTTGTTGATACGATAGAGTCTGTTGCGCCAGGTCTAGAGCGCGTTGTGCTAATGCAGGGTGGCAAGGTTTATGGCCGGCAGATGGGTCCCTTTAAGACTCCGGCAAAAGAATCTGACCCACGCCATATGCCACCCAATTTCTATTTTGACCAAGAGGACTTTCTCATAACTCGGAGTACTGGTCAGCGCTGGAGCTGGAGCGCTTTGAGAGCAGAAGCATTTTGTAGCGACATCGTTGGCATTCCTAGTCTGCCGCTATTAATTGCTGTCTATGCAACGATTTCGAAAGAACTGGGGTTACCCCTACGCTTTCCGGGTACTCAGGCTGCCTATAATGCCCTCTGTCAGGTGACAGATGCAGGTCTGCTAGCACAAGGAATGACCTGGGCTGCGACATCTCCTAATGCAGCTAATGAGGCCTTTAATTTAACCAATGGCGATGCATTTCGCTGGGCAAATCTGTGGCCTCAGTTTGCCAAGTTCTTCGACATGGAATACGCACCGCCCCAGGACATTTCTCTGACAGAGCAAATGGCTGATAAAACAGATCTATGGACCCAGATTGTTGAGAAATATAGTCTACAGGCCCATGCTGTTCAAGATTTGGCAATTTGGCCTCTGGGCGATTTTCTCTTTCATTGTGACTGGGATGTTTTGCTAAGCAGCACAAAAGTTCACCAGGCTGGCTTTTACGAGGTTGTTGATAGCGAGGAAATGTTTTTATCCCTATTTCAAACGTTTCGCGATGCCAACCTCATCCCCTAAATCTTCTAAATCGTCATCATTTATTAAACCTAACCCACATCAGACCCATGACCCAATCATTATTCTCAACTACGTTTAACCTAGGTGGCGATCTCCTCATCAACCGTCTTGGCTATGGGGCCATGCGTCTAACAGGTCAGCCCGGAAACTTTGGCCCCTATGCTGACTGGGAAGGGGGCAAACAGCTGCTGCGTCGTGCTATTGAGCTGGGTATTAATTTTATTGACACCGCTGAAGCCTATGGTCCGGGGACCAATGAAGAGATTATTGCCGATGCGTTATACCCTTATGCAACAGATTTAGTGATTGCTACCAAGGGTGGTATTCATAAACCCGCTCCCGATAACATTCAAGCAGACGGTAGCCCTGAGAGTCTGCGACGTGGTGTGGAAGGTAGTTTACAAAGGCTAAAGCGAGAGACTATCGATCTCTATCAGCTGCACCGACCTGATCCTAAAGTTCCATTTGCTAAGTCGATCCAGACACTGGCTGCACTACGACAAGAGGGCAAGATCCGACACATTGGTGTCTCTAACGTCACCCTAGACCAGATAAAAGAGGCTCAGGAGATTGTGCCCATTGCCTCTGTGCAAAACCGCTTTAGTTTATTAGATCGCAGCCACGAAGCGATTTTGGACTATACCACTGCCCAAACTATTGCTTTTATTCCCTATGGTTCTCTTGGGGCACATCCCTTACGGCGCGGTGCACCCATCGCCCAAGCGGAGGGTATCTTGGCACAAATTGCTCAAGCTCATAGTGCAAACCCAACCCAGATTGCTCTGACATGGTTGCTGCACCGTGCACCTAATATGTTGTTAATTCCTGGTACCACAACAATTACCCACTTAGAAGACAATATCAAAGCAGCCTCGATCTCGCTGTCTGAAGAGGAAATAGCTCAGCTGCAGGCGTTGTGATGGCTCGTTGGGGCGGGTTGGAAAGAGCTACGCGGTAAGATTGGTAACTCCTTGATATTGTTGCCTTCAGTTGCTGCCGTCATTTTGAACTCTGACAATGAATTTTTACTTCAAGAGAAAGAAAATGAGGCTTGGAGTTTGCCAGCCGGAATGATTGAACCAGGTGATTACCGAAAGAAGTAATTATTCGCGAAGTCATGGAAGAGACCGGTTTGATTGTAAAGTGAAATGTTATTATACTTTACTAGCTTCTACCAACATTTCCTGAACAGCCCTTAGCGATGATTCCAGCGCACTTTGCATCCAACCTTGATTGGTTGATGTATGTTTGCCCGCAAAATAGATGCGTCCCTCTGGAGAAATCACATGCTCATATAGACTTAATTGCTGATAAGGCCTTATCAAAGACCAAGCTCCTAAGCTCCAACGGTGATTATCCCAACTCCAACTTTTCATACTCTGGATTGTTCCATTTTGATTAATCTGGGGATGAATTTTCGCGAGATTTTGCTGGACGATTCCATAGCGCTCTTGCTCAGATAAGTGCGCTAAATGACGGGCTAGACTGTCTGTCGTATAAGACGCTAGCAAAACAGATGGATTAGCTGAAACGCCAGGAGTTTTGGCTTGTACATTGTCTGAAGGGTAATAGACTGCAGAGATGGGCAAGTCGCTTGACGTACTCCCTCCGTATATCCCATCCTCTATTTCCCAAAATCGGCGATTTGTTACAGCAAGTACCTTTGTGGCAGAGACATAAGACAACTCGCGAATGGCTCGATGTTTGGCAGCAGAAAAGGGATTGTCCAATCTAGATAAAACGGGGAAAGGAATTGTACAAAGAACAAAGTCTCCGACTTCTCGCTTGATGCTATTTTCTTCTACATAAACGGCCGCCGCCTCAGATGCTGTGTCATCTCGCTCTAGGTTAATTACTTCACAGCCCATTCTTGGCTTCGATTTGAGTTTGTCTGCCAAAGCAGTCGGGAGGCGGTCGCTACCACCCACGATTTCCTCCATCTCGCCATGATTTCCACCCACGCGAACAAAACTAAGTGCTGAAAAATACATCAAACCGCCCAAAAAACCATTCGCTGCCGCCATCATCTCAATAGCATTATCTGAAAAACCAGAAGCTTTACACCACTGAAGCATGGACTGTTCATCCATCTCACGGACAGCTGGAGTTTGAATTTGCTGGGCAAAGATCTCAGCTTTCTCCTGTTCGCTCAATTGAGAAAGACGACTTCCAATGACAGTTCCTAAAATATCATCTGGCATCAAACCCCTCTCCGAACCAGTCAGATTATAAAGACTACTCAACTGTTCTGAATTTTTAGCCCGTATACGCTGGTTGTGCAGATAATAGTATGTCTCAGGATTAGCTGTTACCGATGGACGGAGTTGTAATTCACACTCATTAACGTAATGATGGGTCAGAGCATGACTTTCAGCGATTTGCGATGCACCGACTTCGCCATACAAGCCGTTTCCAAAGCGCAGGGTACGAACTCGTCCTCCAATATGACTGTGCTCCGCCTCTAGAATGACACATGAATGTCCTCGCTTTTCTAGCTCATAAGCTGCACAAAGTCCTGCTATTCCTGCTCCCAAAATTATCACTTTCAAAGATTGCCTAGGATTAGGAGTAGCATCTAATTCATTCAGCAAATGCGTAGACTTGGTTTCTGTTTCAGAAGCCTTTGCCTGAAATAGCTCTCTTGGATAAATCAAACGAGATGAGAAAGCTGCTGCACCTAAAGCTGCACTACCCCGCAAGAGCCAGCGGCGACTGATTGGAGCTAAGGAGTTGAATTCACAAGAAGTTTGGCTATTTTGATCCATTTGTAGTTATCCAAAGTTGTTTTCCAAGTCAAAATGAGAGACGAATCGCTATTCATGAAGCTACTAGCGATCGCACATTTCTAAAAAGAGTGATCAATATAGTTTTGATGAAGTTCTGCGGCCATTGAAAGAGATTAATCAACTTAGCCCCTTTTAGACGAACAAACCATTAATCCTCTAGGGCTTATACTCACCAACAATTTCTAAAACGACTTCAAATCCTGTAATAAGCTGCCAGCCAAACAGACCTACAATTGAAAATGCAAGAGCCATATGAATCTGACGTGCCCACTCTTTTCCTCTTTGCATAAAGGGGGCAAGGGCAGCAACATTAGCCATCAGAACTGTCATGGCGAGTCCAACGATAGTATGAGGAACTACATATAATTTGCCACTATTAAGATATTCAATTCCTAAAACACCAATACTTCCTATTGTTATAAGAGCTAAAAGTAATGCTCCGATTCGATAGTGTTTTTGGGAAAACCTTTGTTTAACTAAAGTTTTCCTTATTTCTCCAGTCACTTTCCGAGTGCGACGAGACTGTAATCCTAAGTAAAGTGCATAAATTGTCAAGACAAGAACAACCCACATCCAGGCTGGATGAATTGCATAGAGCCAATACTTCATCACTTCTGAAAGTGAGCCTGCAAGCTGTAAATCATTCATTTCTGAATCAAACATTTAAACGTAATCTGTCAAGCTCACCATTGGATGAGTCTCTGCAGTATGCCTGTGATTAAAGTTTGATTTCTTGCCAATTTCTCCGATTTTTAGCACGTTCTTACAGAAGATGTTTAAGAAACGTCTTTGGCGTGACTCCAAGCCATCGCTTGAAGTGTCGGTTGAGATGACTTTGATGGGCGAAGCCGACCTGAAGGGCAACTTCTGCAATTGGTAGCCTCCCTTCAACGAGAAGTTGCCTCGCACGCTCGACTCGCTGCTGAATCACATATTGATGGGGTGTGCATCCGGTCGATTCTTTGAAGAGTTGGGTAAAGTAGCTTGGACTCATCTGAGCAATCGCTGCAAGGTCAGTCAAGGTCAGCTTGTGATCTAGATAGGCATCAATGTACTCAAGCACCTGCCGCAATCGACAGCTTAGTAGTCCACCTGCTTGAGCTGCGAGTACTGGTTTTTGAGCAGTATAATTGCGAATTAAGTGATTCAGTAGCGCAGTACAAAGAGAGTCTGTATAAAGTTGCCCCCCTAAACCATTCGACTCAAGCTCGGTTTTTAGAGCCAATCCTATTCCATGAATTAACGGATCAGCCGTGGCAAAATGAGGCAGCAATTCAGCTTTATCCAAACTTCCCGTTGCTTGCACCGCACTGATAAATGCGGTTGGGTCAAGACTAAGAATTAGATAGCGATGCTCTGTATCCCAGCGGGCATAGTGGGGCATTTGGGCTGGGACAATGAGAATATCACCGACCTGAAACTGGTTTTCTTGAAATTGGGCATCTAACCTCTGTCCAGCCCAGGTTGGAATCTCTAGGTGAACCAAAACCAAATGTCGATTGGAGACAGTTTCAGGAAGCTCATGGGGACGGTGCTGATAGTAGCCTAGGTGCACCCCATTCCATTGCCCTGGCTGGCTTGAAAGGAGCGCGCCAGAGGGAAAAACCTGCGAAATCTCACTATCTCTAGTGAAGTCAATCGCTACCGCGCTGCTTGAGGATAGTTTCTTAGTTCCAGAAGGGGCTTGTTGCACAGAGTCATCAGGTTATCAAAGGCCATTGAGATAATATAAGCATTGCGATTAGGATTTATCAATACGACAAGAGGGCAAGATCCGACACATTGGTGTCTCTAACGTCACCCTAGACCAGATAAAAGAGGCTCAGGAGATTGTGCCCATTGCCTCTGTGCAAAACCGCTTTAGTTTATTAGATCGCAGCCACGAAGCGATTTTGGACTATACCACTGCCCAAACCATTGCCTTTATTCCCTATGGTTCTCTTGGGGCGCACCCGTCGCTCAGGCTGAAGGAACCCTAGCGCAAATTGCCCAAGCCCATGACACAAATGCAACCCAGATTGCTCTGGCATGGTTGCTGCACCGTGCACCCAATATGTTGTTAATTCCTGGCACAACGGCAATTACCCACTTAGAAGACAATATCAAAGCAGCCTCGATCTCGCTGTCTGAAAAGGAAGTCGCTCAGCTACAGGTGTTGTAATTATTTGCTAATTCGGGGCAGCCATAGGAACTGCCCCAAAAAACTTATTTATAGTGAACCAGATTTACCTCATTTTGTTCTTATCGTCGTGGCCCGCGAGGAGAAGGCCCTCTCGATGTTCTACCAGATCCTCTGCGACGGTCATCATCACGGTCATCAAGTCGATCCTCCATGTCATCACGGAAATCATC